>Ga0172366_10000155_pt1 | contig 42015 bp, 39 predicted proteins | sample LakKivSesite69cm_FD_114533 | JGI IMG/M metagenome (GOLD analysis project Ga0172366, IMG submission 114533) | Sediment microbial communities from Lake Kivu, Rwanda - Sediment site 69cm | ecosystem: Environmental > Aquatic > Freshwater > Lake > Sediment | place: Rwanda: Western Province, Lake...
AAGATATCATAGCGTGCCCAAAGTGCGGCTTCAAGTTTAGCAGATCATATGCTAGGATAACAGCGTGCAGCGGTTGCCCTAAATCTGTTTCTTCGTGCGCTATGATCCGCTGCCCAAAATGTAAAAATGAGTTTGGTGTTTAAAATGAAGAAACCAGCTAAATTTTGGAAAGCATTGCCCGACAAGCGCGTTCAGTGCGTCCTTTGCCCGCGCAACTGCGTGATTTCTCCGGGCAAGGTCGGCTTCTGCCGCGGCCGCATAAACGAGGATGGAAAATTGTATACCCAAATTTATGGAGTCATCACATCGATGGCCGCAGACCCGATCGAGAAGAAGCCGCTCTACCACTTCTGGCCAGGGAGCACCGCCTTCTCCATAGGCACCGTCGGCTGCAACTTCTCGTGCCGCCACTGCCAAAACTGGACGATCTCGCAGACAAACATCGAGACGGTGCCCTACGATGAGATCACCCCAGAACGCGTGGTCGAGCTAACGAAGCGCTACGGCTGCCAAGGCATCGCCTACACGTACATCGAACCAGCAATATGGTTCGAGTTCTGCTACGACACCGCGAAGCTCGCGCACAAGGAGGGCCTATACAACGCCTACGTGACGAACGGCTACATGAGTTTGGATGCGTGGAAGGAGATCCGCCCATACTTGGACGCGACAAACGTCGACGTCAAGGCGTTCAGCGACCGCTTCTATAAGGAGATATGCGGGGTGCCCGGCGGCATGAAGCCCGTCCTAGAAACGTGCGAATGGATGATCAAAAATGGCGTACACCTCGAGACGACCTATCTAGTGATACCGGGGGAAAATGACGGCGCTGAGGAGATCAAAAAGTTCTGTAAATGGAGCGTCGAGAAGCTTGGACCATTCACGCCAACGCATTTCAGCCGCTTCTACCCACAGCACAAGATGACCGACCGCGAGCCGACGCCGGTAAAGACGCTTGAGATGGCAATGAAGATAGCGCACGAGGAGGGGCTGCATTACGTCTACATAGGTAACGTCCCAGGGCACGCGGGCGACAACACATACTGCCACAAATGCGGAGAGTTGCTCATCGAACGCTACGGATTCGACGTCACAAAATATGCTCTCAAGAACAAGCACTGCCCCAAGTGCAAAAGCGAGATAAACATCGCCGGCAAATACGCGCCGGGCAAACGCAGCTGGTTCTAGCCACCTGCTTTTTTGATAGCGTGCATCCCAAGCTTCGCCAGCTCCTTCGCTCGCTCCTCGCTTTTCGCCTCCGCAAAGCACCTGAAAATCGGCTCGGTGCCAGAGGCCCGCAAGAGGAGCCAGCCATCATCCGCGATGACGCGCAGGCCGTCAGTGCGATCTATCCTGTAGCCCTTGAACTGCTTCACGACGGCTGCAGCGACCTTGGACTTCAATTTTTCCGGACACTCGACCTTCTGTTTGAATTGAAAATACTTTGGCAATGTAGCATCCAAATCTGAAACCTTCATGCCGCTACTGTCAAGCAACTTGACGATCTCGACCGCAGTCATTATGCCATCCCGACAGAGCAACCAATCTGGATAAATCACGCCGCCGTTCTCCTCTCCACCGATGTCACCGCCGTATCTGCGGATGTACTCCACCACAACTGGCTCACCCACGCGAAGGCGCACAACCTTGCCACCGAGCTTTTCGGCGACATCGCCGAGCACCATGCTCGTCGCGACGGTGGTTACCACCTTCGGGCGCTTTTTATTTCGCAGGTGATGCAGCGCGACAAGGGCGAACACGCGATCGCCGGTGAGAAGCTGTCCCCGCTCATCGACTATCAACGTGCGGTCGGCATCTCCATCGTGAGCTATGCCAAAATCGGCTTTACATGCAACGACGGTCTTCATGAGCTCGGTCAGGTTCTGAGGTGATGGCTCTGGCACTCTACTAGGGAACATGCCATCCAGTTGGCAGTTCATCGATATCGCTTGACAACCGAGCTCCGTCAGAAGCCGTGGCGTCACCACGCTGCCGGCTGCGTTCGCGCAATCGACGACGACTTTGAGCTTTCGCCCAACCCTCGGCACTTTTCCCAAGATGGCTTCCATGTACGGCGTAATGGCATCGGACCTGCTGACCCGCCCTATCCCGTGCCAAGGCGCTCGCTTCCAAGCTTTTTTATAGATGATTTTTTCGATCTTGACTTCTTGCCCACGATTCATGCCAGCGCCATCGCTGCCCCAGAACTTGATGCCGTTGTACTGCGGTGGGTTGTGCGAGGCGGTTATCATCACGCCCGCTGCACAACGGAAGCGCTTGATCGCAAACGATAACACGGGGGTAGGGGCTAAACCTATCGAAACGACATTGCAACCGCCAGATGTCAGTCCAGCGGTGATGGCATTTTCCAACATCTCGCTGGAAGTACGGTTGTCTCGGCCAACCGCCACCTCGCCGCGACCCCTGAGGTGGGTAGCCAAAGCCAGTCCAAGTTCAAACGCAAGCTTCGGCGTTAGCTCAACGTTAGAGATGCCACGAACCCCGAACGTCCCGAACAAACGCTGCATTGAATCGCCGTGTAAAGTTTACATCGTGCATATTAAATCGTTGCACACCGAAATTAGCTTGGGCCCGTGGCCTAGCTTGGATAAGGCGGCAAGTCGTTAGACCCGCAAGCCTTCTAAGCTGCAGATCGTGGGTTCAAATCCCACCGGGCCCGCTAGCTTTTGAACTACTGTATTTCCATCATTTAGTGAATTGTTTTGATTTCTCTGGCGCACGGCAAAGTAAATGTAGTTTGGACTAAACTCTGCGTTAGAGCACCCGCGTCCAAGCACCAAAAAGCGGGGTCTGTAGGTCCTCTATTTTGTCGAGGTTTAAGTTACAACAGCAACGTGGCGTCTACTCAAAGTCAAGAATTGCTTAAATAAGCCAGTAACTACAAAATATTGGAAAGGGCGGAGAGCGAAATAGTATATACTCTCCGAGCTTGTTTGACAGTTAGGCGGTAGGCGACCAATGAACTTGCAAAAAAATGAAAAATTAGGGAATAAAATGTATAACAAAAAAATAGCAATTTTTGAAGAAATAAACTCTGCGTTTTATCCGGCTGTTAAAAAGTGTTTAAAAGATGGTTTTACGATATACTTCTCTAAAATAGATGATAAATTCAGAGAAAAATCAGAGATAAAAAAACTTTTAGGGGAGAAAAAAATAGTTGACTTTTCAGAGATGGAATTTGAGTATGTTCTATGTCTACAATCGGGATTTTATTCGTATAAAAATGTGGATTACGTATTTGATAAGTATTATTCTCATAGTCCATCGATAAAAAATATGATCAAACTGTTAAAATTTCCAGAAATCGAAAACATGTATAAAAAGGAATTATTAACAAATTTACAAAAAATTTATGAACTCGAGTTAAGGGTAAATGAAATCGCGAAAAAAAATAATTCAGGTGATGTTTATTTTTATCCATGCAATAATCCAAGGATACATCTAGATGAATCATCGCTACTGATAAAAAACATTAGAATCATTCGTACCAGCAATTTTAGAATTGATTTAAAAAATTGGATTAAAAAAGTACTTTATTTGTCTTACCCTCTTTACGTATTTTTTAAGAAAATCAAAAAGATTTCAAATAATAAGAAACAAAAGGAATTTAAAATCGGGATAACAATCGATCATCCGAAAAATATTTTTTTAATGAATTATTACACTGAAACTATTTTTATCGATGATAAAGAACTACCTAAAGATGAAGTTTTGTTTATTGATGAATGTGGTAAAACAAATTTGAAGGATTATGAAAAACGAGGATTTAACTATACGAGATTATTAGATGACAAAGAAATCATCAGCTCAAATTTATTTCTACATAAAATAGTAAAGCGTTTCTTCCCAGCTTGGTTAAAATCAATTTTGTTATCAGTGTCAGAAGACTGGCTAATTGCGTATACGAATTATAAGATTTTGTCAGATTATGTCAAATGGGAGATATTTGCAGATAATTATAAGATAAAAAACTATGTAAGAAAGATGCTCCAAGATAATATCTCAAAAATCTACATATTGTCACAGCATGGCACTAAAAGTTGGTTTATTTATTCAGATAGCCAGGCAGGGGACTACTATAGTGGTTGGGATGAAAAAATAAGAGTCTACCCAATTCATTCATTTATGTATTATGATTACGGTGTTACTTATGGGGATAAAGTTAGAAGATTTTTACAAAACCAAAGAAACTTTATAAAAGAATACATCACGACTGGCGTGCTTTTCTGCCAAATAGTTCGAGAGGTACAAGAAAAGAAATTGAGATCGCCGATATTCGATATCATGAAAAAAAGGAACTTGGCAAAGAACGTTATAGGCGTGTTTGATACAACTTATGGGAATGATGTGCCTCTAAAAGTAAAGGACGGAATTCGTTTTGGGAATGACATTCTAAAACTATTGGATGAATCACAGGAGATTGGGATTATTTTCAAAGCGAAGAAAGAGCCCGAACTAACACCCGATCTAACCCCAATCTACGATAAGTTAAAAAATCATGAACGTTGTATTTTCTTTTCCAGATACGACGAATCAGGCATCTCCGCACCTGAGGTGATCGCAGCATCAGATTTAGTGATTTCAGCAGCGTATACCTCCCCCACAGTAGAAGCACTAGGGGCTAAGAAAAAAGCCATATATTATGATGTGGGGGGCCATAACATTGGGGATAAATACTATTTCAATAGATTTCCCAAGTTTGTAGCTCATGATTATAATGAATTAAAGAAATTAGTCAATTATTGGTTAAATGAAGTTACCGACAGAGAATTTGAAGATTTTTTAAATGTTTATGTCAAAAATGAAATGGATCCATATCTAGACGGCAAAGCACTTACTCGGCTGAGAAAATTATTGATGGGGACAAAATAATGAGGGTTGTATTTGTTGAATTCAATGACGAAGTCGGTGCTTTTTTGAAATATGTAGAGAGAAACGATCTTAATTTATCCGATTTTTGTATTGTTGCACTATCGCTCGAAACCCAGATTTATCTGAAAAAGCTTCACATGGGTTTTTACAATACCCTCAGATTTTTCGATAACGAATCGCATAAGAACTGCCTTTTGAAATCAGATTCGATCGTACAGTTTATGGAAAAAAACATTTATTTTGAAAACAATCCTGAGGAAATTAATGGATATAAGGATTGGTACATATTCTGCATTCGACATCTCGTTAACCATGTCCTATGGATTATTGAAATTGTATCTAATGCCATAAGATATTTTAAACCCGACGATGTTGTTGTTTTTAATTTTACTAATAGTGATTATTCTAATCCTTTTATAAACGATAACGAGCGGTACAGTGGCGAAATATGCAGGATGATTGCAGGAAAAAATAACATACCTATAACTGAGTTAAAGATTGATCTAAAAAAAGAAAAATCTGAATTTTCTGGTATCGCAGGGAAAGTGAGTAAAAAAATAGATTTACCTAAATTAAAATCACTTGCTAAGAAGAAAACAGTCCTAATAACTTCAAGCGGGTACAATATGCATTTTGTCTATTCAAAAATAAAGAAATGGAACAAAGAAGTAAAGGTCGTATATTTTCACGAGAATCCCATCCCTTTAACTCATAGACTTTACCGCCGATTCAGGAGGGGCATTGATGTCTTTATCGGTTTTGATAAGATTGAGGAGAGGATTAAATATTCTGAAGTAGAGAAAGACTTATCGTACTGTTTTAATTTGTTAGAAAAAAACAAATCGTTATTTGAATATAGAAAAATTAGATTTTGGGAATTAATTAAGCACAAAATTCTGAATGGGATAAATACGGATGTTAAAAGTTTAGTTAATAAATCAAATAAATTACCCTATTTAATTAACGCTTTAGAACCCAACTTAACTCTTTCGTACAGCAGCAGGCATTTAACTTATAACCTCGGGGAGATCTGCAGAAATAACAAGTTGGAAGCTCTCTGTATACCTCACGGTACAGTTGTTCCTCCTAAGAACAAAATAGAAGAAATTGTAAATCGAAATGTCGGTCAATCGATTATCCTAAATAGGTACCCCTCTGTCGCAGTTCAGACACCGTGGTGTGAAAAGTTTTTGAATCATTATAAACACGAATCCAAAGACATTGTAACAGGCCCTCTTATTTTTAGAGATGATATCAAAAGGAAAAAAATAAAGAAAGAGAAGATTATTGTCCATGCGGTTACATTGAAGGCAAGATTTGGTTTGAAATTCTGGGGGGTTGAAACCCCCGATGAGTTTATCTCCTCGATTACAGACTTGATAAAAGCCGTCGAAAAAATTGAGAATACAAAGCTTAAAATAAGGCTCCATCCGGACTATAAATACATTTTTAATAAAGACAAAGTGAAAAATATTCTCCCTAAAACTAGACGTTATTCTTTCAGTTGTGGAGGCACTATATATGATGTACTCCGCGATGCAGATTTGCTTGTAAGTTTTTCTTCAACGGCAATTGAAGAGGCCCTGCTTAACAAAATTCCCGTATTGCTTTATGATAAATGGAACCGATACAAACATTTTGACGCCCTTGAGCTAGATAAGAATAGATTTAGACCTTACCCTGTTTACTACGCAGAAAGTGATAAGATCATGAGGAAGAAGTTGCCCCTAATACTGAAAAACGGATTAGCTGACAAAATCAAGGAGAAAGACTGGTTAAATTATGTCTACCCGGAAAATTGTAAACTATCTTTTTATAAGTACCTTGACAAACGTTTTAGCGGGTAATGGAGCGGAATTCATGAGTGAAACGGTTGGATTTATACCCATAAAAAGCGTAAGCAAAAGAATTCCAAGAAAAAATTTCAGACCATTTTGCAGGCATCCCTTATACAAATACATCATCACCAATGCTGTTGATTCCGAAGCTTTCGATGAGTTATACGTTGATACCGATAGCGACGAAATAAAAGAGTTTGCCCGCAAGATGGGGGCGCAAATAATTGATCGCCCTGAATTTATGACTGCCGATGATGTAAATGGAAACGATTTACTTGTTTACGATTATGAAGCAGTTAAAAAAGGCGACTACCTATTTCAATTATTTGCAACCGCACCTCTGTTAAGAGCTGAAACAATAAAAAAATGCGTTGATTTTTTAAAAAACAACAAAGATTATGATTCTATTTTTACCGCAACCGAAGAAAGCGGCTGGTTCTGGTTTAATGATTTGCCAGTGAACTATCGCCCAGAGATTCTTCCAAGATCGCAAGATGCAAAACACGTACTGAAAGAAAGTACTGGATTGTACGGAATAACAAAAGAATCTCTATTAAAATATAAATGTAGAATTGGGGCAAGACCAAAACCTTTTTTGATTGCCCCGGTAGAAGCTCTTGATATCGATACGGAATATGAGTTTGAATTTGCTGAAGCAGTCGGTTATAAATTAAAAATAAATGAAAAAATACGCATTTAGTCAACAATAAATGACCAAAAAGCGCTGTTTTTACATGAGATGCGCTTCCGATGGCCAATTTTTTGTTTTTCGAGCCACTGAAGAAAAAACATGACCAACAGTTTTTTGATTTCAACGGGTTTTGGCTATCTTAAATTCAAAACTTGTAGTATCTGGTTATAGTGTACATTCTTAAGCTTCCAATGTACGATGCAATACGATGAGGTGAAAGAGTAATCTCTTAAAAAGACAGGGTTGTTTTATGCCAGAGCCCGAGCCAAAAAGTTACGCGAGACGCCTTGTCAAAGGAAGCGCCATCGTTTTCACGGCGTTCATCGCTGCCGAACTCGTTGGCTTCTTTCTGCGCATGTTTCTAGCGCGTTCCCTGACCGTTGCGGAATACGGTCTTTTCTATGCTATTTTTGCTCTTGTCTCATTCTTCACTCTCTTTCGCGACCCCGGCCTCAGCACGGCCTTGGTGAAATACATCCCAGAGTTCACCGTTCGTAAGCAGTTCGCTAAGCTAAAGTCATCCATAGCTTCTGTGCTGCTCGTCCAAGCTGCATTCGGGCTCATCGTATCAGCTGCGCTATTTATCTTTTCGGATCAGATAGCCCTAGCAATCTTTAGGACTCTAGACGCGACACTGCCTCTCAGGATTTTGAGTGTATGGTTCTGTGCGGCGATTTTTTATATTCTTGCCGAATCCATATTTCAGGGCTTCCAAAACATGCCCGCGTATGCATCGGTCCATTTCTTCAGCACCCTGTCGGTTTTCCTCTTGGCAGTGCTTTTTGTGGGCGTTTTGGGTTCAAGCATTGGCAGCATTGCTCTTGCTTACCTCATCGCGGCGGCTGTTACGGGTCTTTTCAGCCTAGCTATTTTTATCAGAAGATATCGGCACGTGTTTCAGGAAAAAGCCCTCGTTACCAAGCCGCTCCTCAAAAAGCTGTTGGTATTCGCGTTGCCGGTCTTCGTAGGGGGGCTGGGGGGCTTGATCATCACTTACAGCGATACCTTGATGATTACCATATTCCGCACCTTGCCCGAGGTGGGCTTTTATCAAGCGGCACAGCCTACAGCTCACATTCTTTGGTACCTCCCGATGGCCCTATCTACTGTTCTCTTTCCCATGATCTCCGAGATCTGGGCGAAGCGGGAACGAAAGTTGCTGGGGCAGGCACTTCACTTTCTAACCAAGTTTTCGTTCATTTTCATCATGCCTACCGCTATCATCTTCATAGCCTTCCCGGAGACAGCGATCAATCTCCTATTCGGTCCGGGCTACCTCGCAGGAGCCACAGCGCTCCAAATCCTCAGTGCGACCGCGATCGTCTACGCGCTGTATGCAATCCTTTCATCTGCAATAGTTGGCATAGGCAGACCGGTTGTTAACACAAAAATTGTTGCACTCATGGCGTGCTTCAACCTAATCGGAAATCTTATCCTGATCTTCCCCTACGGCATTGAGGGAGTAGCGGTGGCGACCTTTATGTCCTTTCTAATCGGCCTTACTCTGACGTTTTACTACGCAAGGAAGTTTATCGGGTTCACTGTACCATCTTTGCCCATCCTCAAAACGGCGGTTGGGGGAGTGCTCACGCTGCTCCTTATCTTCGGCCTCAAATCCATTTTGGTGCTACCACCTTGGCCTGAGGCATTCGCAGTTATGATACCGGGTCTGTTGTTCTATGGGATCTGGATTCTAGCAACCAAGGCAATAACCAAAGACGACTTAAGGCTCATCGCGAGGATAGTGCCGATGCCCAGGTGGTTAGTCAGGCTGGCGAGGAGATTTGTGAAATAGCGTTTATTTAAAAATCAGAGAATGTAGTAAGGGGTATGCGAATGGCGAGAATCAGCGTCGTCGGTGGTGGCGTTGTGGGGGAGTTCGTCGGCGATGGACTCCGGGGCCCGGAAATTAGGTGACAAGATGAGGATTTTTGTAACCGGCGGGAGTGGATTGCTCGGTAGCAAGATAGTGAAATATGCAAAAGAAAAACATGATGTAGTTTCAACATATCAGAGCCACTCCATAAATGGACAAGGATTTAAGACCGAGCGCTTGGACATAAAAGACTCTCATCAAGTAACCGAATTGATAGAAAAATATCGCCCGGATGTGGTTGTTCATTCTGCGGCCCTCACGAATGTAGACTACTGCGAAAAAAATCGTGAAGAAGCGTGGCTGACTAACGCTAACGGCACCGAAAAGGTTATAAACGCGTGCAAAAAAACTGGCTGTAAAACGGTGTATATCAGCACAGCGGGCATCTTTGATGGAAAACACGCACCCTATAGCGAAACCGATCCCCCGAACCCGCTAAATTATTATGCCCAAACAAAACTCCAGGGCGAGCGCTATACTTTGACACTAAAAGATCACATCATCGTTCGTACTACTGTTCCATACGGTTGGCACCCTTGGAAGCTGAATTTTGTCACTTGGGTCATTGATAATTTAGAGAGAAAAAACCGGATCAAAATCGTGACAGACCAACGTAACACGCCGACATACGCCGATGATTTTGCAAATGTTTTGTTACGTCTGATCGAGCTGGATGAAACAGGCATTTTTAACGTTGTTGGGAGCACCACCATCAGTCGACTAGATTTCGCCGTGAAAATAGCCGAAATTTTTGATCTGGATAAAAGTTTCACCACACCTGTGACCACCGAAGAACTCGCCCAAGTTGCGTTAAGGCCAAGCGACGATTCTTTAAAAATAGACAAGATTTTAAAGCTCGGGATAAAAACATCCACCGTAGATGAGGGGCTACAGAAGATGAAAAGCGAGAGGTTTCGATGAGAGGCGTCATCTTAGTTGGCGGGTATGGAACTAGACTTGAACCTTTGACATATGTTTCTAATAAACATCTGCTACCCATCTACAACAAGCCGATGGTTGAATATGGGCTAACTGCTCTGCGCGATGCCGGGATAAGAGATGTATGCGTGGTTCTGGGGGGGGAGAAAGCCGATCAGGTTATGAAGTACCTTGGAGATGGCTTTCGGTATGGCCTAAGCTTGTCTTACGTGTGGCAGGGCGAGCCAAAAGGTGTAGCCCATGCCGTTTCTTGCGCAAAAAACTTTGTGGGGAACGAAAAGTTCATCGTATACCTCGCGGACAACATTTTTGAAACGGGGATAATGGATTTGGTAAAGAATTTTGAAGCCTCGGATTGCGATGCGTATCTCTTGTTGAAAGAGGTTGAGCACCCCGGGCATTATGGCGTCGTTGAGATGAAAAATGGTGTTATAGTAGGTCTGGAGGAAAAACCCAAGCACCCCAAGTCAAAGTGGATAATAACAGGTGTTTATGGGTTCAAACCCGTTATTTTTGATGTAATAGCCGAGCTGAAGCCCTCTTGGAGGGGCGAATACGAGATTACTGAAGCCATAGCGAGAATGGTGGCCAAAGGGCTTCAAGTCAAATATAATGTCCTACAGAGCAGATGGTTTGATGCCGGTACTTTTGACGATATATTAGAGGCCAGCGTATTCATGAAAGAGAAAATGCGAGGCAGATAAAAAATCTTTTGCCGCATTTACCGACGTTCTTAAGCGCTCACGGGCTTGATTTTTTTCCACCATTTCTCATTTTGTTTGTAACATTGCACCGTTTCCTTCAGCCCCCTCTCAAGTGTATAGCGGGGCTTCCATCCAAGTGCTTTCAACTTCTCGCAGTTTAGAGAATAGCGCCTGTCGTGTCCAGGCCTATCTTTCACGAATTTTATCATGCTTTTAGGTTTGCCCAGCTCTTTAAGGATGAAGGTTGCGATCTCTAGATTCATCTTTTCATTTCCCGCGCCGACGTTGTAAATCTCCCCAATTTTCCCCTCTCTCAGAATGAGGTCGATGGCCTCGCAGTTGTCAACCACGTAAAGCCAATCCCTCACGTTTTTGCCGTCACCATAAATCGGGAGGGGTTTCCCAGATATCGCGTTGATAATCAATTTTGGTATTAATTTCTCGGGATGCTGGCAAGGGCCAAAGTTGTTGGTGCTTCGGGTGATCACCACCAGCAAGCCGTAGGTAACAAAATAGGAGTGGGCCAGCATATCTGCAGCGGCTTTGCTCGCGGCATAGGGGCTTGAAGGTCTCAGAGGATCCTCCTCATTAAAAGAACCGCTGCTTATACTGCCATAGACTTCGTCGGTTGAGATTTGAACGAACTTCTCGTGATCGAACCTCCTCGCCGCTTCCAGCAACACTTGGGTGCCAAGAACGTTTGTCATCAAAAATGGCTCCGGCTCCGCGATTGATCTATCAACGTGGCTCTCAGCAGCGAAATTTATGATCACGTCGACCTCCTTCGCTACTCTCTCAACGAGTTTTCTATCGCAAATGTCTCCCTTGATAAAGGTGTAACGCCGGTCATTTTCTATGTCTTTCAAATTAGCAGGGTTAGCTGCGTATGTTATCACATCAAGATTTACAATGTAGTAGTCAGGATGTTTGCTGAGCACATATCTGATAAAATTGCTGCCTATGAAACCTAGACCTCCCGTTATCAACAATCTCATAAACTCACCTCCCAGTCAATCCTGGATAAAAAGTAACACTTAAAGGAAGAATCACCCGACGGCTTGTATTTGTTTCTTATCCGTGCGTCAGCCCCCCTTTCAGCGCCCAGTCATATGGAACTTTCTTGCTGCGCGGCGATATCCTGAATTCATCCGGATTTTTGTAATCATATGGTTCGTCCGGGCAACATATTATTATGGCTTCTTCTGCGCCGATGCCCTTAAAACCGTGGTACACGAAGGGGGGAATCTGCAGCATTGAGAAGTTGTGCTCCCCCATAAAAAACTCGTTTATTCGCCCGTGGGTGGGAGATTTTTTCCGGGCATCATACAAGACGACTTTTACCATACCCTTCACGACTATGAAGTTATCTGTCTGCTTCTTGTGGTAATGCCAGCCCTTGACAACCCCCGGATAAACCGTCGTCGCATAAAGCTGCCCGAACTTCGTGAAGAACTCTTTGTCATCACAACGCAGCATCTCCATCAGTCTGCCCCTCTCGTCGCATATCACTTTCAGCTGTTTGAGCTTGACGCCTTTTATAAGATTTTTCACTTCAGCACCCAAAATTCTTTACACGCCATACCTATAAAATACGGCTTCTGGGTTGTGAAAGGGCACAGATTGCTTCAATATCCCCAGAAACTTTTTGTACAGACCCACAGAAAGCCTTAGCCCGCTCCAGCCTGATAAAATGATAAAGGGACAAACCGGTGTTAGAGGCCACATCAAGTTTCCCCTTTCCAACCTTAGCGCTTTAGAAAAAAATTCCAACGCTTTGCCCCTACCGCCTCTAGACAACCCCCCGATAGAATTCAACAGAGCTCGTTTTGCCGCCCTTTTCGCCCCTTCTTTGACAAAAAGTAGTAATTCTGGATCAACCCTTTCCTGGAGCTTTTTAAGCATGCCGTACTCTTGCACCGCCGTTTCAAAACTGTTGTATAGCGCCACTGAAGTGTTCCCGCGGTGCATGCGGTAATAAAGCAAATAGTCTGAAAGGCAAGCAAAATCGTGTTTTAAAGAGAGCCTGAGCCACATGTTCCAGTCATGACAATAAGGAAATTCTTCATCAAATGGGCCCACATCTTCATAGCACTTTCTTCTGACCATTACTCCTGAAGGGGGAGCGACATTTCCAAGGGCTAATTTTTTGAACCCTTCTTTAGATGTGAACACTTTATTGCTGGCGCATGATTTGGCTTTCGTTATAATCTCGTCATTCTCATTTACCACCACATATGAAGAATACGTAAATCCAATCTCCGGATTTTCATCGAACGCTTTTAATGCAGTCTCAATCATTTTTGGGTCGTAATAATCGTCCGAATTCAATACCCCAATAAACTCGCCTTTTGCCAATCTCAGGGTCTTGTTTGTGTTAGGGACCATTCCCAGGTTCTTTTCGTTCCTAAAAAATTTGATCCTCGGATCCTTGAAACTTTTAATAACCCTTTCAGAATTGTCGGTTGAGCAATCGTCGCCAACTATTATTTCGAAGTCTTGGAAAGTTTGATCGAACACGCTCTGAATGGTCTTCCCTATGAACGCGCCGTGATTATAGCTGGGGATACAGATGCTGACTTTAGGCAATTTTACACACCGAATTCAAGTATGGCTAAGGAACCTTTAAAATCCCCACCTGCAGATTTAAAACCATGACAGATCGGATATCCTTAAAGGATAAGCTCAAAACGAAGACTGTTACGATTGGATCATGGATCACACTTGGTCACCCGGCTATCGCCGAGCTCATGGCAAAGGCTGGCTTTGATTGGTTGACCGTGGATATGGAGCATAGCGCAATCACGCTGCATCAAGCCCAGCAACTTGTCCAAGTCACAGAACTAGCTGGATGTGTGCCTTTAGTAAGGGTGGGGGAGAATAATCCAAACTTGATAAAGCGGGCCATGGATACGGGCGCTCACGGCGTTATTGTTCCAGCAGTTAACAGTAAGGAAGATGCTGTAAGAGCTGTTCATGCGGTCAAGTATCCGCCATTGGGGACAAGAGGTGTTGGTCTTGCAAGGGCCCAAGGTTATGGTATGGAATTTGAGAAATACAAAGAATGGGCAAGCAAAGAAAGCGTGGTCGTTGTCCAGATTGAGAGTATTCAGGCAGTCAAAAATTTGGAAGATATTCTAAGAGTGGAGGGGGTTGATGCTTTCATTGTAGGCCCCTATGATTTATCAGGCTCTCTTGGACGACCGGGAGATTTTGACCACCCCGACGTGGTTTCTGCTCTAAAGGAGGTTATGAGGATGTCCAAGAAACTGCAAGTCCCTGCCGGTTTCCATGTCATACCACCAGATGTAGATGTGCTATTGGCAAAAATCAAAGAGGGATACAGATTTTTGGCATTTAGCCTCGATACGCTGTTTTTAGGACAATCGTGCAAGAAGGCGGTAGAACTTGCCAAAAGAAGGCTACCACTGTGAATATAATTGGAATTATTCCTGCGAGAATGGCATCGAGTCGTTTCCCGGGAAAGCCGATGGCCAAAATCCACGGAATCCCAATGGTAGGACATGTGTACTTCAGAAGTAAGGTGAATAAAACTCTGAAGCAAGTGTACGTAGCGACATGTGATCGAGAAATTGCTGATTACATCACATCTATCGGTGGGGAAATTGTGATGACTGCTAGTACTCATGAGAGGGCATCAGATAGGACGGCTGAGGCAATGTTGAAGATCGAGCGGGAGACGGGGAAAAAAATAGACATTGTGGTGATGATTCAAGGGGACGAGCCGATGCTCCACCCGAAGATGATAGATGAAGCCATAAAACCCCTGTTGGAAGATGAATCCATTCATGTTGTAAATCTAATGGCACCATTAAAATCGCGTGAAGAGCATAATGATCCAAATGAGGTGAAAGTTGTAGCTGATTTGCAGGGCTTTGCCATTTATTTTTCACGGGAACCGATTCCTTCTTGGAAAAAAGGTGCAAAAGAAGTCCCCATGTACAAACAAGTGTGTATCATCCCGTTTAGGCGTGATTTCCTGATTAAATTTAACAAGCTTTCCCCCACCCCCCTTGAGATCATAGAGTCCGTAGACATGTTGAGAGTCTTAGAGCATGGCTATAAGGTAAAGATGGTGCGAACAAATTTCAACACCTACGGCGTTGATACCGCAGAAGACTTGAAAAAAGTAGAAAAACTGATGGCGAATGACACGATTTTGAGATCTTATATGGGGGGGATGTAAATGGGTAACTTTCTCGTAACTGGCGGCGCGGGTTTCATTGGGTCATATCTCTCAAAGAGGTTGATTAACGAAAATAACAGTGTGTGGATTATAGATAACTTATCAACAGGATTCAAAGAGAACGCCCCTGCTGAAGCCACATTTGTTTATGGAAATTGTCAAGATCCAATGATATTGACGGGCTTGGCAAAAATCAAATTTGATGCCATTATCCATATGGCCGCCCAATCCTCAGGGGAAATAAGCTTTGAAGACCCGATATATGATTTACAAGCTAATGTAGAGTCAACACTTAGATTGTGCGATTTTGCTTTGAAGAATGGATGCCAACGATTCATCTACGCAAGTAGTATGTCAATTTATGGTATTGTTACCGAGTTACCCGTAAAGGAGGATCATCGTTGCGAACCCCTATCATTTTACGGCGTGGGGAAGTTAGCAAGTGAGAAGTATTTAAAAATTTATGAGACGAGGGGGTTGGAACCGACTATCCTAAGATTTTTTAATGTTTATGGCCCAGGACAAAATATGGGCAATCTGAAGCAAGGAATGGTCAGCATATATCTTGCCCAGCTGCTGAATAATGACAAGATACTAGTTAAGGGGTCATTGGACAGATTTCGTGATTTGATATACATTGAGGACGTAGTGGATGCAGTCATGTTGTCCCTTAAATCGGCTAAAGCGGTCGGTAAAATTTTCAATGTTGGAACAGGCAAACGAACGACGGTGAAAGAACTCCTGAAAAAGCTCATGGATCTGAGTGGAATTCACAAACCTGTCATAGAGGTTGGCCCAACACCAGGCGACCAGTTCGGGATCTATGCTGATGTTTCAAAGATTCGAAATGAACTTGGTTTTTCACCAAAATATACGTTAGACGAGGGGCTAAGGCTCATGATCGATTGGGCAAAAATGAGCAAAAAGTAGGGATGCCAAATGAACAACACCCCAAAATGCAGACTATGCGGAGCAAATGAAGATTTCCAATTTATCAAAGGACATCACGTTTGTGGAGGGACGGACAACCATCATTTTTGGCAATGTAAAAAATGTGGAGCGATTTATCTCTATCCCGTTCCCTCAGAAGAGGAAGAAAACCAGTTTTACAGGAGAGAATTTGAAAAATATATGGCAGTCAGGTCAAAGCAAACGGGTTGGTCAGATCCGCAAAAACATGTTGAAATGAATCAGCGTGAAGTGGATCGCCGACTACCTTTTCTTGACAAATTTCTGAGAGAGGGGATGAAAGTCTTAGAAATCGGTTGTTCGTCTGGTTTCATGTTATACGCCTTGCGAAAAAGAGGATGCCACACTGTAGGAGTAGAACCCTCGAAGGAATTCAGAAACTTCGTCGCTTCTAATAAAATTGAAGTCTACCCTTCCGTGGATGAGCTAGCCTTGCATCACAAGGACTTTGACGTGGTGATTCATTATTATCTTCTGGAACATGTACGAGATCCTGAGGACTTTTTGAAAAGGTGCATGTCTTTGGTCGCCCCTAGCGGGATGATGATATTTGAAGTACCATCGGCCTCGGACGCGCTTCTGGAGCTTTATCATGTGCCCGCTTTTGACAAGTTTTACTGGCAAATCATGCACCACTGGTACTTCGCCAAAAAAAGTCTATCTTTCTTGCTTGATAAAATTGGGCATGATTATGGGATATATCCCGAACAGCGGTACGACTTGTCCAATCATGTAACATGGATGCTGGCTGGTGAAGTTGGTGGTTTAGGTAAGTACACCCATATTTTTGGACAAGAATTGGAACAAAAGTATAAAGAATCTCTCAAACGACATTGGTATTGTGACACGTTGATTGCGACTGTCAAAAAATAATCAAAAACTTGGGGGAGTTATCATGAGGGTACTTGTTTCCACAAGCTCTTTCGCAGAACACGACAAGACGCCCTTGAATTTGCTAGAATCAAGTGGTTTTGAGGTTATTCTTAATCCACACAAACGCAAATTGAATCCAGGGGAAGTGGTAGAGCTAGCAAGGGACTGCGAAGGCATCATTGCGGGCACGGAACAACTGACGGAGGAGGTGTTCAAACAGCTTCCCACGCTGAGGGCGGTGAGTAGGTGTGGGGTTGGGACGGACAACGTGGATTTGGAGGCAGCTAGAAAACACGGGATTGTAGTCAATAATACTCCTGATGCCCCGACTCAATCGGTGGCCGAACTTACGGTTGCCCTTATTTTAAATTTGTTGCGGCGGGTGAACCTCATGGATAGGCAGGTACGCAGCGGGGCATGGAGCAAAGAGATGGGTCGGCTGTTATCAGAAAAAACTGTTGGGATCATCGGTCTGGGCCGCATAGGGAAGCGTGTGGCCGAGTTCTTAAGGCCCTTTGATGTCAAGATACTAGCAAGCGAGCTCAAACCAGATAGAAAGTGGGTGAAAAAGAATAAAGTCCGTTTAACCTCCCTAGAGGAACTGCTCAGAGAAAGCGACGTAGTGACCTTGCATATTCCATACACCGAAGAAAACCGTAATCTAATAAACGCCAGAAGGCTAAAGATCATGAGAAGAGGGGCGATTTTGATAAACACTTCGCGTGGCGGGCTTGTTGACGAGGATGCGCTTTACCACGCCCTAAAAAGTGGGCACTTGGACAGCGCAGCACTCGACGCAATGGAAACCGAGCCTTATCATGGCCCGCTGAAGGAGCTGAACAACGTGATACTCACTCCACACATTGGTTCTTATGCGTTTGAGGCGCGGGTGCAGATGGAGATGGAAGCGGCAAAGAATTTGATCGACATGCTAACGGGGGAGGGAAAATGAAGGTTGTGGTCTTCGGTGGTTCTGGATTTGTGGGTAGTCACGTGGCGGACGAATTAACGGAGAGGGGCCAAGAGGTCAAGATATACGACCTTCGACTTTCCCCATATCTGAGAGAAAGACAGAAAATGATCGTGGGCGATATACTGGACAAAAACAAGGTTTTTAAGGCCGTGGAAGGCTGCGACGCGGTGTACAACTTTGCGGGGATGGCGGATCTTGACACCGCCACCACACAGCCGATAGACACAATAAACCAAAACATCCTCGGGAATGCCCTGATTCTAGATGCCGCAGTCAAGGCGGGGGCAAAACGCTTCGTATACGCTAGCACGATTTACGTGTACAGCTCGCTGGGCGGGTTCTACAGGTGCAGCAAGCAGGCCGCCGAGCTGTACGTCGAGGAGTACCAGAAGAGGTATGGGTTGGACTTCACGATACTGAGATATGGCACGCTGTACGGTTCGCGGGCAGACGAGAGGAACAGTGTTTACAGATACCTAAAACAGGCCCTGGTTAATGGGAAGATAACTGCTTATGGCACTGGTGAAGAGCTCAGGGAGTACATCCACGTGAGGGATGCTGCCAAGCTGAGCGTAGACATACTTTCGGAGGAATTTAAAAATAAGTACGTTGTCATTACTGGACATCACCCAGTAAAGTACAAAGACATGCTCAACACGATAAAGGAGATGCTTGGTGCCAAAGTGGAAATCGAGTTCGTGCCGCCAGAGAAGGGTAGCGCTCACTACGGCATGACTCCCTATTCTTTTATCCCTAAAATAGGGCAGAAGCTCGTCACCAACTACTACACCGATATTGGTCAGGGTTTGCTGGAATGCCTGCACGAGATACAAAAGGAGGTCAGCAAAAGTGGATGATCGCTGGAGGTTTTATCAAATCTCGGCGTGCCTTGAGCTTTCAAGGAAAACGTAGAACGATGTTTATCTCGCTTTCTGAATTAAGGTGACAGCATGTATTCAGCAAAGTCTGTTCTAAAAACCATGGGCGCTTATGACTGTGCATTATCTTACTTGCACAGAACTGCAATCCACTATTTCAAAAAAAAGATTAGGGGAGATGCGAACCTAAAAGCTACGATAGATGAACTCAGTCAGTTGAAAACACTTAGAACTCACTTTGGATATGCGGAGTACAAGGATGAACATCTTCTACTCAACTTGAGTATTCGACTTGCAGAGACAATCAATACCTTAAAAGAGAGATTACTGGCAACAGATTCAAACTATCGAAATGCATCGTTCCTAGATGCAGGTGATCCAGATAGAATCGTGTTGAGGAGCATAGAAAGCGAGAGGGGAATAAGTCTCAACATAGTGGATGATTGCGTGAAACAGATAAAAAATGTCGGGGGGATCCCGGTGAAAGGCGATGTTCAAATGATGCCTTTTCGCGACAAAAGTTTTGATTATGTCTTTTGCTTCGAGACCTTAGAGCACCTCGAAAATCCCATACTGGGTCTTAAGGAACTATCCCGCGTATGCGCTAAAAAGGTCTTCATTTCAATTCCATGGGTTGAAAAAACTAGAGTACATGAAGACAACTACCGTCCGGATGCACCCGCAGTTGAGAACCACGTATTCGAGTTTAATCGGGAAGACTTCGCAAAAATCATCACCCACACCGATTTGAAAATAACATACTACAAAGAGATAAACATATTTCCGAAAATCCTTAATCCAATTGATAACTTTCTCCTCAAAAAATTCTATTACCCCTCGTTTTTCTCTAGATTCCAGTTCTACGAACTAACCAAAAAGGGATAAATCTGAAAAGAGGGCATAAAATGAAAGAAGAGGAAATCAGGCCAAAGAAAATATTCAACGAATTCTTAAAACTCGCAAAAGAAGACATAGAAGAATATTTTTCGGATAAAAGCGACTTTGTACATATCAATTGTCCCGCCTGCAATAGAAATGACACTTCTTTTGAATTTGAAAAAGATGGTTTCAATTATGTTAAATGTAATAACTGCGGGACTTTGTATGTGAATCCGCGACCTTCTAAAGAAGCTATCCGGAATTTTTACAGCCATTCGAGATCGACAAAATACTTTGCAGAACATTTTTATAAAGAAACTGAAAAGCAAAGACGAGAAAAAATTTATAAACCAAGAGCGTTTATGATTTGGGATTTTATTGGAAAAGGGAGAAAAACTAACACTTTTGCGGACATAGGTGCGGGATATGGCACGTTTTTGGATGAAGTTAAAAAACTTGGTTTAGCCAAAACCATACTTGCAATTGAGCCTTCACGTGATCTTGCTGCCATATTGAAAAATAAGGGATTTGAAGTAATCCAACTACCGATAGAAGAATGCGGCGGCGTTTTGAGAAATAAATTGAATTTCGCAACTTCTTTTGAACTTTTAGACCATGTTTTTTCTCCCGAGAAGTTTTTTTCATCCACTTGGGAAATCTTAGCAGACGATGGTTACTTTATCTTTACTGCCCTAAACATCAATGGATTCGATTTACAAATGCTATGGGACAAATCTAAAACTATCTCGCCCCCCAATCATCTAAATTTCCTTAACCTCGATTCAGCAAAGATATTGCTTAAACGGTGTGGCTTCAAAATAGTAAAGGCATTCACCCCTGGGGAATTGGATGTCGATATTGTTAGAAATACGTGCTCCGAACAAAATATTGAAGTAAGCAGGTTTGTAAAACTTTTAATAAATTCCGATGAGGCGACAAGGGCGAATTTCCAATCTTTTTTGAGAGAGAATAATTTAAGCTCTCATATGTGTTTTATCACTCAGAAAAGCACTAGATGTTTCGTACCTTGATCTTGCGAACCAAAAAATAGATACATAAAACAACCCCAAACTGTAGAAGAGGGAGCAAATGCTTAAGCTGATCATCCTCGACTTCGACGGCGTGATCGTAGAATCGACGGACATCAAAACAGAAGCTTTTAGGAAGCTATTCAGCGACTATCCAAAGCACGTGCACACAATAGTGGAGTATCACAAAAAGAATGCAGGGGTATCTCGCTACGAGAAGTTCTCGTACATATATAAGAACATCCTAAAGCAGCCTTTAGACGAAAGAAAAATGGCGGAGCTCGGCAAGCGTTTTTCCGCACTCGTGGTAGAAGAGATAAAAGCGTGCCCCTTGGTGCCAGGCACGCTGAAGTTTTTGGAAAAATACTCAAAAAGAGTGAGGCTGTTTATCGCCTCCAGCACGCCAGAGGAGGAATTGCGACATCTCGTGAAAGCTCGGGGTTTGCAGAAATATTTCCATGGGGTGTACGGGGCACCCTCAAAAAAATCAGAGATCACGTTGAAAATCATGAAAGAAGAAAATGTCAAGAAAAAAGAAGTGCTTTTTGTAGGGGATAGCGCTGCAGATCACGCAGAGGCAAGAAAAGCGGGGGTGCAATTTATAGGTCGCGTGGCCAATTTAGCGGATTGTCCATTTCCCGAGGGCGTTAAAACCATCAGGGATTTAAATGAGTTGGGTGCGGTAGTGGAGGAATTGTCTTGTCAATAAAGGTTCTCTGTTTGTCGTACCCCATCAGCGTTGAAACCCCTGTTTATGGAAACTTGCCAAAGCTCAAGATAACGCCCTATAAATCGATCGCCAAAGGGGACTCCTGCAACATTTGCATGATTACCATCTGCAACCACACCGGCACCCATGTCGATGCCCCAGCACATTTTGTACCGCGCGGTAGGCCCATTTCTGATTATTTGCCAGAGGAACTAACCTTTCACAACACGCTACTCATCGATATCCTAAAAGGGCCCGGGGGGTGCGTAGAAAAAGAGGATGTAAAAGCGAGAATTTCAAATGAAACAGACTGCCTTCTTGTTAGAACCGGGTACGGAGTTTTAAGAAACAAGGACATTTACAGAACTAATAACCCCGGCATTTCGCCTGAAACCATTCTCTGGTTGAGACAAAAAATTCGAAAGATTCGATGCATTGGTATAGACAGCATCTCCATTTCGGGGTTTCAGGATAGACCACGCGGCAGAAAGGCGCACCTTGCAGCATTTGAAAAACACAGAGGCCTTAGTGAGCCATTACTTCTCTTGGAAGATATGAACCTCACCGTTCTGAGAAAGGGCGAGAAGATACGGGAACTTCAAATTGTGCCATGGCTTGTTGTGGGCATAGATAGCGCCCCCTGCACGGTTCTTGCGGAGGTTTTAGGTCATGAGTGAATTTGGGCAAAGGACATGCATAATAAGCTCACCCTCCAAACGCTCGGTCAAAAAAATTTTGGAAAAAATGGATGGCAGGAAATTCAAGTGGGTCTATCTTGGGGAGGATGTGTCTAGGGCGATTTCGATAGACGAGATGATACGCGACAAGGGACAGAGAATCGAAACTGCAGAAATGCTTCAAGAAACCGCCAGATCGCTGCGGCAATCTTACATCGATTATATCGGGAAACTCGGCGTCGAGAGGAACTCCTTGATGTGGTGGGCAGGCCGCCTTTCCGAAAAAAATCCCTATGTGTCCAAAACTTTCCTTCATGCCTGCTACATCAAAGTGTCCATGGATATCTTGAAAAAATATTCAAATGAATCTCTCGTCTTCCTCGTTGAAAAAAGAGCCGTGCGGCGGGCCCTGCTCAAAAATCTACCCGCTAGCAATCTCAAGCATACCGAAAGTAGGGAGGAATCTATTCGCGAAGCCTTAAAAGATTTGAAAGAATTTATCATGTACAAAGGATGGTTTTTACTAAACAACATCTACCGCATAGCTATCAGCAAATATGCTTATCGCATGCAAAAACGCACCAAATCGCGGAAGCCCCTTGTGCTGATTCACACAATTATAGACCGGCGCTCTTTCGATGAGAAAGGATCATACCATGAAAGTTATTTTGGGAGGCTCCCAGACCACCTGAAAAAGAGCGGCAAAAATGTCATCGTCGTCCCCTATGTCTGGGGCACCGTCCCGTACCAGAAAACAGTAGATAATATGGCAAAATCTGAGAACGTGTTTTTAGTACCTCATGCATTCCTTTCAGTTGGGGATATTTTCAGCGCCTTTTTCACCACTTTGGCGAATACACCAAAAAAGACGGTTTCCCCTCGGTTCATCGGCATGGATATTTCGGAATTAGTTTGCGAAGACCTGAAAAACGACTGGATTGGAATGCGTGTAGCTTCAGACATGCTATTTTACTATTTGGTAAAGCGTTTGAAGAAAAAACAACTCCCCATTGATACTGTAATATACACCTACGAGAACCAGAGCTGGGAAAAAATTTTATGTTCTGCCATGCGGAAGTTCTACCCGTCTGTTTACCTCATCGGCTACCAGCATTCTGCTTTTTCCCTGATGCATTTGAATCATTTCTTTTCTAGATATGAGTCAAATATTGTGCCTTTACCGGACAAGATAGTCACCACCGGCAGACACAATAGGGATGTATTTATCGAATCCGGTTATCCTGCTGAAAAAGTAGCTCAAGGCGGGGCGGTGAGATATGTATATCTCCTAGGATCAAAAATGAGCACGAAGCGCTGGAATAAGGATAAACCCGTTATCTTGGTCACGCCCTCGATTGAGAGTTCTGAGGCAGTGGAGCTGATCTGGAAAACTTTCAAGGCGTTTGGACATCGCAGCGAATATAAAGTCGTGATTAAATGCCACCCTGTAATGCCGTTTGAGAAGATATCCAGACATTTAAACATTAAATTCCCAGAACACTTTGTCATATCTGATACGCCAGTTGCAGAATTATTAAGAGAGAGCAATGTCCTGCTTTATATGGACTCAACTACCTGCGTCGAAGCCATTGCCGCAGGGGTTCCCCCGGTGCACGTGGAATCCGATTTATCAATAGATCTAGATAAGCTTGACTTCAACCCCGGAATAAGGCCCTCTGCCCGCGGTGCGGATGAAATAGTGAAATGTGTCAAGGATGTCATCAGCATGGGTGAAGGAGAGCTTTCGAAGAAGAGAGAGATGTGGAACAACGTTGTAATGGATTTATTTGGTAGCGTGAATGACTCAGTCTACAGCCTGTTTTTGAGATGATGTTGCTATTACCTAGAATAAATGGCTCACTTTACCAGAACGATTGAGTCATGTCACCTAATTTTTGCTGCATTGTAATTCTTAAAATATTCCTCACCTCTTTCCCCCATCTTTGAGATCACCATAGAGTACAAAAATGGAGAAATAAATATAAACCAAGTTCGGATATAAAAGAGTTGTGTGAAATGACGCTTTACATGGTGTAGAAATAATGACAAAAGAAGGTATAGCCAAATGAGTATCAAAAATTTTATCGAGCATAAATTCTCAATTAAGAGTCATAAATTCTCAATATACACCATATACATTCAGTCCCTAATTATTATGGGCTCTTACCTTAAATTGTTGTTCAAACACATAGATAAAAAAAGAGATGACCACAATTTGATGATAAATATCGGGGGGGGAAACTTCTTCCGACGACATTGGAGAGTGTTAGATTTTCCCGCACAGTGGTATAACTACAAAAGTAGAATTATTGACTACAAATTCGATTTAACAAGTAATAAACCGCTTCCTTTTTCAGACAATAGTGTGGCCTTTTTCTATTCATCTCATACTTTAGAGCATATACCTCAAGAATTCTGTCAGCATATTTTAGATGAAATTTATAGATGCTTGAAACCAGGAGGTGCAGTACGCATTACAGTGCCAGACCTTGACTTTGCATATAAAGCATTTGGAAAACGTAATATAGGTTTTTTTGTGAAGTACCTTGGGCAAAATATTGAAGAGAAGTTTCTTTGTTTCTTTGCGTCATACATGATGGACAAAGTATCCCCTAAGGAGTTGTGGAAAAATTACAAACGTTTAAAAAAAGAAGAGTTTTGTGATTTTTACGCACAACAAATACCACGGCGTTATCAAAAACAGTTTACAGGATATCACATCAATTGGTGGAACTATAATAAGATCCGCAGAATGTTAATTAAAGCAGGGTTTAAGAATGTTTATCGTTCAACCGAACAAAGGAGCCGTTTTTCTGAAATGCGAGGTGTGGGAAAATATTGGGGTTTTGATTCTACACATCCTGAACTCTCTCTTTTTGCGGAGGCGGTTAAGACCTAATTTCTGTTGTATAATTTTTGAGATATCCTTCACAGTTCTCCCCAATCTTTCAAACTCTCGTGGTTGAAATTGGCGCACGCATCTCTCTTGGGTTGCTTGTTTATGTGCTCTACCTCGTTCAGGTTCGGCGAATAACTGTGCAAATTGAACACCGAGGAAACAGCCGTTCCTCTTCAAAAATCTCTTGTTTTTAGCATGAACATTGTAGCAAATTTTTAGTGAAATGAGTTAAACGACTTCGGTTACGCTTTTTTCACGTAGGCTCCCTGCTCCACCAAGATTTCTCGGAGGTGCCCCACGTCTATCTGCCTAGGTCTCACGCCTAGCTTTACAGACAGGGCGGCGGCAGTCCCCGCGGCTTGCCCCATTGCCATACATGTAGGTATATCTCTGACCTTGTTTTGTGCCGTGTGAGTTGCTGAGTAGCACCTCCCAGCAACCAGAAGGTTATCGATGCGCTTGGGCACGAGGCACCTGTATGGAATGTTGTGCACGTGCGGCGGGAAGGGCAACGCATACCACTCGATTGCGTCGGGGAATTTCTTCTTACTTTTTAAGTCTTTCTCGCTGAGGACATATTTTCCAACGATGCGCCTAGTCTCCCTCACCCCGATGTAAGGGGCCGTGGCCGCGATGTACGAGTTTTCGAAGCCCGGGACGTGCCTCCTGAGAAAATTTAGTTCTTCCCTAGCTCTTTCTCTCAACCTCATCTCCGCATCGGTTAAATCCTCAGCATCCGTTGCGTCCGCATGAATGCTTCCACCCCAGACCACGACCTGCCCTTTCGCTATCTGATCCATGTGGAGGAAGCTCGGTCCCCGCAGCTCCTCGCGCTTCAGACCCCAAACATGACACTTGAACCCCCCCTTCCTTGCCGCTTTGCGGAGTTCAGGGTCTTTCTTCTGGTATTCGCGAACCCCGTCATTGTCGACCCCTCCGATGATGTAGATTAGGGTCATCGGGAGGGCCTGGCCCCTCTCGCTTTTCTCGTAAGGGGCTCCAGCGATGGTGGCTATGTCCCCGTCCCCGGTGGCATCTACGATGACCTTGCCAGTCACCGCCTGTCTTCCGGATTTGTTTTCTACGATTATGCCTTGGATGGTGTTGTCCTCAATGATGGCACCTACCACTAGGGAGTCAAGCAACAGCTTAACCCCCTCTTCCTCAATCATCTGACCGGCGACCAGCTTGAACGCTTCCGGGTCAAATATCACCTCGCCTGTGTTACTTTCCTTGGGCTGAACCGCCCCCAGTTTAAACAGTCGATCGACGATTTCTTGAAGAATCCCACCGTAGCCCTTGGTCCCTCCGAGAGGCGGAGGCGGAAGGACTATGACGAGACCAGCGGTGGCAAGACCTCCCAAGTAGCCGTATCGCTCAACAAGGATCGTCTTGGTCCCGTTCCTAGCAGCTGCTACGGCCGCCCCTATGCCAGCTGGTCCTCCCCCTGCAACAACCACGTCGGCCTCGAACGCGATAGGGGTCTTCCTCTCGCGCTCCAGTACGAACCTCAACCGAAACCCCAACCAACTAGTATGCCGATATAGCTTAAAATAGCTGAAGAAAATAGTTTCGCTCATGTATGTAATGACAAAACTTGCGCCTAATATCCAAAAATACATGACATTGACTGATTGTCCTTATTGCCATAACACATCTGCGACCGAGGTTGCAAATAACCCCAGAATAGTAAAATGCAACATTTGCAGTCTTTACAGGCCATTACCCCGGATCAATAAAGATGGCCAAATTTTTCTGCTCAAAAAGTTCAATGATGAGATTGATCTTGCAGAGCGTATCAACCTTTTAGAACGCGGAAATGGAGAGAGAGATCCAGCAGCTGATAAAAAACTTTGATTTAAACCCAAGAAGCAGGATCCTCGACGTTGGCGCTTCCGAAGGATCATTCATCGCCGCCCTCCAGCGCAGGGGTTTCACCGCGACAGGGATCGAGCCTCTGAAAAAACTTGTACAATTGGGGAGAGAACACGGGCTGGATATTCACATTGGTAGGTTTGAACCAGATGGAATGGCGCCCGCCTTGACAAGGAAAGTTTTCGACCTCATCTGTTTTCGGGAGAGCATTTACTACATGCCAGACCTGAAAGAAACATTTGCCTTGCTCCATAAAATGTTGAGGCGTGGCGGGGGGTTGTACATCAAGTGCCACGTTGCCACTAGCATTTACTACTGGAAAAACAAGAACTACCTGAGCCGCTATGGTCTGAGGGTTTCGGGTATGCCCACGCTCAACGCGCTTGTAGGTATCCTTAAAAAAGAGGGCTATAAAATACGCAAAACAGGGTATTTTCCATTCAACGTGTTGAGCACTCTCGGGTGTCCGTTTTCAGGTTCTTATCTTGGCAGGCTGGCGGGTAGAGTTCTGTCGCCGATTGTTCAGGGTGTGGGGAAAGCCGATCAGATATTCATCCTGGCTGCTAGGGAGTAAATCATTTTTTAACTTTAACCTTTAAAGTATAATGTCGAGTACATGAGAAGTTAAAAGCGCTAACATTTAAAGCGAGAGACATGAAATATGCGGGGGGGCAATATGGGATCAAACAAAAAAGTCCTTATCACGGGTGGTTCAGGTTTCATAGGGCAGCACCTAGCCAAAAAATTTCTTGACTCTAGGCACGATGTTACCATATTTGACATAGCAGAGCCGACCTTGGATGAATTAAAAGGCGCATACATAAGCGGAGATGTTTTTGATTCCAAAAAAATAAATGATACCGTAAAAGATCACGATGTTGTTATCCATTTAGTTGGTCTAGCAGATAGCGGAATCGCTCAAAAGGATCCTGTGGAGAGCTTTAGGCTAAATCTGCTGTCGCTTCAAAACGTGTTGGAAGCGTGCCGTAGGTTTGGAGGTAAAAAGTTGATTTTTCCATCCTCTGCCGCCGTATACGGAATAACTGAGGACCTACCTGTAAAAGAGAGTTTTCCTTTAAATCCCACGAACATGTATTCTTGGCACAAGTATCTCTGTGAAAAGCTGATAAAGGCCCACCATGACAACTATGGGATTGATTACGTTATCTTGAGGTTGTTCAACGTCTATGGGGCAGGTCATAAAGGGGTAATCGAGATATTTTTGGAGAAGGCTAAAAATGGCGAAACGATCGAAAGTTTTGGCCCTTACCAGTATAGAGACTTTGTATACGCGGGCGATGTTGCCGCAGCTATGTATCAGGCTACGATATACGAGAAAGTAAACAACCGGGTTGTAAATGTGGGTTCCGGTCGGGGTGTACAAATAAGGGAGCTTCTAGACCTGACTTGCGAGATATATCCAAAGGCGAAGTGGATCAAAACAAAAGCCAAATTTACAATATACGATTCCATAGCAGATATCACCCTCGCGAAAATACTTCTGGATTTCAAGCCCCACGATACCTTGGATTTTATGAAAAAGATTATCAAGGAAGAGATGATGTAAATGGAGGCCCCAGCGATTCTGGGGGGAAAACCCCAGTTTGAAAAACCGATGCCGATCATCAAGCCCCCCATCAGCAGGTACGCCACCGACGACTTCCTGTCAAAAATCAGGGCTATACTCGAGAGTAACATGGTCACGGACTACGTTCGGGTGAAAGAGCTGGAAAAGAACATCGCCGCCTATCTGAGGGTAAAAAACGCCGTGGGGCTCTCGTCCTGCACCTCGGGGCTGATGCTCAGCATGCAGCTTCTGGGGCTGAGGAAAACCGAGGTGATTTTGCCCAGCTTTACCTTCGTCGCCACCGCCAACGCAGCGTATTGGAACGACTGCAAGATAGTGCTGGCCGACTGTGACCGCGAGACCTTCGACATTTCTCCAGAGGATGTGCAGGAAAAAATCACTCCTCGCACAAAGGCAATCATCGGGGTGCACATCTTCGGCAATCCCTGCGACACAAAGGCCTTGCAGGAAATCGCTGAGGGTCATGATCTGAAGCTGATATTCGACTCCGCCCACGCCTTTGGGGCCGAGTACAACGGCAAGAAAATAGGCGGGTTTGGAGATGTGGAGGTGTTCAGCTGCAGCCCAACCAAACTCTTCATCACGGTGGAGGGCGGGGTGGCGACCACTGCGGACGACAAGCTGGCGGCGGAGCTGAGGATTGCCAGGAACTATGGCAACCTGCCCGACTACCAGTGCCAAAGCCCGGGGTTGAACGCTAGGATGACGGAGATAAACGCCCTCTTAGGCATTGAGATGTTGAAAAATGTGGACGAGATGGTGAAGAACAGGAACGAGTACGTGGCCTTGTACAAGAAGCTCCTTGGCAAGCTACCTGGGATAAAATTCCAAAAGTGCACCAAGGGCGCGTTTCACTCTTACAAGGATTTCGGCATACTTGTCGACCCCAAAGAATTCGGCGTGAACCGGGACGTGCTCTCAGACGCGCTGACCAAGGAAAACGTGATGACGAAAAAATACTTCTACCCGCCAGTTCACATGCTCGAGGCCTACTCTGGTCTTGCGAACACCGATTTGCTGAACACCGAGTACGTCACGAACAACGTGCTGTGCTTGCCCATCTACAGCTACATGGACAAAAGGCTAATCGAAGATATTTGCGTGGCTGTGGAGAGAATCCATAACTTCAGCAAAGATATTTCAAGAAAATCAAGTAGATGATTTATCTATTTTTTTCACAACTTTCGCCGGGATGCCGAAAGCGATCACGTTCGGCGGGATGTCCTTGTTCACGAAGCTGAGCGCCCCGATGATAGAGTTTTCTCCTATCGTGACCCCCGGCATTATGATGCTGTGGGAGCCGATTTTTGCGTTCTTTTTTATCGTTATCCTGCCTTTCTTGTCGTCTATTGTTGAATGAGAATAAATTGAGCAATGCGAGCCGACCTGAACGTTCTCCTGTATTTCAACACCGTACTTCGCATTGATGTAGGTGAAAGCCCCTATGTCCGTGTTTTTGCCCAACTTCAATCCCTCGCTGTGCTGGCACATCCAGTTCCATTTGGTCATCCCTTTCTCGTCAAATTCCGGATATTTCCAATTTTTGAATCGTTTACTCATAACTACCACCTAATAAGTAATTTTCTTCTGTAATAACTTTGGCGTAATCTTAATTTCGCTTAGCACTTTTACTATTCTTTGCGAAGCTTTCCCATCACCGTATACGTTTTTGCATCTCTTGACCTTATTCCTGAATTTTTTATCGTGAAGCGCTTTTTTTACAGCTTTCACTATCTCTCGCTTTTCGTAATTCACGTCGATCACGTTTGTAGACCTCTCCCGCCCTTTTTCCCTAGTACCTATGTTAACAACAGGCAAGTGAAATGACGGTGCCTCGATGATTCCGCTGCTCGAGTTACCAACCATAACGCTCGCCGCCCCCATTAGGCCCAAATAATCGGCGTATGGGATGCTTTTGAAGGATTTGATAAACGGATATTTCTCGTACTTTTTTATCACCTTTATCATCCTCCGCCCCCCGGCATCCGCATTTGGATAAATCAGAATAGTTTGGTGTTTTAGCTCCACAATCGCGTCCAACGTTTCTCTCATCTGATCCGCTGCTTCATTAGCCTCCGTCACGATCGGGTGCTGCAAAACCAACAAAATCGGCTTCGATGGATCAAAACCATATTTTTTGGAGAGCTCGGCCCGTTTAGGTAGCTTTTCATTCAAGATGGTATCCATGGTAGGGGCACCGACGACGAAAATTCTTGATGGGTCCTCCCCCATTTTTACTATCCTGTTTGCGCTTCCTCGGGTGGCGGGAAAATGAATGTGTGCTAGCTTGGTTATTGCATGCCTAATCGAATCGTCAACGCTGCCGGAAACCTCCCCCCCGTGTAAGTGGGCTATCGTGATGCCCATGTAAGACGCTGCTGCTGCCCCTGCTAACATCTCAGCTCTATCCCCCAGGAGAACGAGAAAATCTGGTTTTATCCGAATCAACACTTCAGTCATTTTTTGAATGCACTTGCCAATCGATTTCGCCATCGCCGCTCCGGTATCCTCTGCGTGCAACATTTCTACTCTTGCATCGATCCTGAACCCGTCTTTTCTTATTTCTTTGATGGTGTACCCAAATTCTTTAGAGAGGTGCATTCCGGTCACGACAAGTGCAAGGTCAAGGCGCGGGTGTTTATTTATCGCTTTGAGCAGAGGCTTCAGAATCCCATATTCTGCCCGGGTACCTGTCATCACAGCAATTTTTCTCATTCTATCACAGCAATTTTTCAAAGGTGATGGGCTCGTCCACTTTTATATCCTTCTTTGCTCTTTTTCCAACGACCTTTTTTAGATACTTCGGCTCGAGGCCTGTGCCCGGCCTCTTGATATCTAACATGCCCTCAGCTATCACAGTGCCTTTTGGTATGTACGCCCTGGCGACTATGCTCCTCCTTACGGCCTTTTTTATAGTCTCCTCGCTTTTCGTCGGCCTTTTTATCCCATTCCCCAATGCTTTTTCAACCTCCCTGATGCGGGCCACCATCTCCCTTAACTCGCCTGGCTCAAGGGAAGCCTTGTGATCCGGCCCAAGCAGTTTTCTATCCAAGGTGAAGTGCTTTTCGATGACCGCCGCCCCCAAAGCAGCTGCTGCTATTGGTACCGCCAAACTAAGGGTATGATCGGAGAGCCCAACTGGCAATTTGAACTCGCGCTTCAATGTTCCTACAGCTCTCAAATTAATTTCCTCGATTTTGGTAGGATACGTGCTTACGCAGTGAAGCAGCACGATATCTCTGGCTCCCCCTCTCCCAAGTACCTCTAGTGCCTCTTTGACCTCTTGCAAAGTTGACATGCCGGTGGACAAAAGAATCGGTTTTCTTTTTTTTGCCATATGTCTGAGCAAAGGGAAGTTAATTATCTCGCCCGAAGCGACTTTGAATGCCGGCACCCCTAATTTTTCTAATAAATCGACGCTTTCACCATCAAATGGTGTGGCTAAAAATAGGATTTTTTTCTTTTTCGCATAGTTAGCTAGCTCTTTAAACCCGTTCTCTGATAGCTCCAATTTCTTTAACATGTTGTATTGTGAGCCTTCACCAGCCACTTTTTGATATTTCGCTTTCTCAGCCGTTTTTGCAACAATGCGCTCCGCTTTGAAAGCTTGAAATTTTACCGCATCGGCATCTGCACCCTTTGCCGCATCAATCAATTTTTTTGCCAAACTGATTTTGCCGTTGTGATTCACACCAGCCTCGGCTACGATGAAACACGGGTACCCCGGCCCTATCGTCCTGCCGGCGATTTTAATTCGCTTCATGAAACCCCTATTGCCATCTTCCAGAAAGTGCTAAAAGATTACTGCTATTCGGAACGCTAGATCAATTTTCGACTATTTTCTCCTTTTTTTGTTCTGCAAATTTTTTGAGCCCCTCTAAATCATGGGCCACCATCATCTCTCTGATTTTCATCAACTCATCGTCGCTGTATTTTGTCAAGTTAACGACGAATTTAATGCTGGGATCCTCCTCGCACTTTATAACAAAATTTTCAAACGAGCCACACCGAGCAAGAATTTTTTCTCTATTTTGGTCGAACAGCTCAGTCTCAGGATAGGGTGTGGCAAAGAAAGGCCCGACATCTATCTTGCGTTTGATCCAGAACCTCACATTGTCATAGTATGATTGAATAGTATCTCCGGAGAACCCAATCATGAAATTGGTGATGGGGTAAATTCCAGCTCTGAGGCATTCGTCTATGGCCCATTCGTTGCGAGCGGGAGTCGAGCCCTTACCTATGTCTTTAGACAAAATCTCAGTGTTCATGGACTCAATCCCCAAGTCCAAATAGCAGCACCCGACTGCTTTCAACCGCTCTAGCATCTCTCGATCTATCGTGTTGACGTGCGCCGTAGACCCCCAGTGCAATGGAGGATCCAGCTCTGTGAATCCCTCTTTCTCCATCAAGTCGCAGAGTTCCATCACGTTTTTCTTGCTCGCGGTAAAATTCTCGTCTGCAAAGGTCAGAAAATCTATGGCATATTTAAAGCGCAAGTGTTTCATGAGACCCACTACCCACTTGGGATCGTAATACCGAATTTTCGCCGATGAGCCCCCCGGTGGAGCGCGGAACCTCGTCCGAGAAGTGCCAGATGGCAGGTCAATGCAGAAACTACATGTGAACGGGCACCCCCTAGAGGCCTCTATGGGCAGGCGGCGCTTAGCAACCATGGCTTCGGGTGAGAGGGGGATTCCGCTGTTTTTGAAATACACTTCGTTGAGGGGCAAAAGATCGTATTTTGGGAAGGGCAATTGGCCGAGTTCCTCAGGTGACAAGAGAGGCTGAGGCGGGGTTTCGCGGATTTCACCGTTTCCCCGGTAGTAAATCCCCTTCACATTTTCCCAACTCCGTCCATCGAAATTTGCGAGAAATTGGCTAATCGTGCGCTCCCCTTCCCCCACACATAGAACATCGATTTCGGGGACCCACTCCATGAGGTCACGCTTGAGGCTTGTTGCCAGACCACCGCCGGCAAGCAGCAACGTGTCGGGAAACTCCTTTCTGAGCAAGTTGAACATTTTTTTCTGCCAGACATAAGTGGTGACGAGCGAGCCCATACCAATGATATTCCATGCCTCGCCTCGAACTTGATTAAGCACCTCCTCGTGTGGTAGCCGGTATGCGTTGTTGTCAAAAACGGCGACATCGTGCCCTAACGAATCCACCACAGCCGCGATGTGCGCAGTCCCTAGCGGGAGACTATACGGGGGTTCATGCGGTTTGATGGGGGGGACTATCAAAAGAACCTTGAGTTTATCCATACTTACGCAGGGCCTCCTTTAACGGCATACCTATAATTGCCCCGCCGTGAACGGCCCCGCCCTCGGTAGCGTTGATGATGTTCACTCCACTCTCGGCTAGGTAATTTGAAATTTCTACGAGGTGGTCTCTGTGATACTTGAACACCTTGTCCGTGTAGTATTTCACCCCAAAATCGGGATTGTATCCGTATTCGAGAAATACTTCCTTGTATTTCTCAGGAGTCATGGTCGGATCGGCTTCCTTAACTATAGGATAATAAGCGGATTTTTCTATCGGGGTATCTATCGTGTATCCCTGATCCATGCCCGTTAGAATAATGTTCTTGTAACCAAGATATGCCGCGAGATTCACACACGTAATCCCAATGTTGCCCCCTGCGGACAAAATAGGCGTGCCCGTCATGTAACTTATCGCCCTAGTCAGCGAGGTGGATGAATCGAGCGCGTCGATCAACGGGGTGAAGAAGAATTTTTCTCTTGGAAACCTTTTTACAACGTTGGGAGCCTCGGTAACCGTCATTACCCCGATTGTCCCCTGATTTTCATCAACTAGAGGGCTATCGAACCACTTGAGGGTGAGTGTTCTGTGCCCCTCAACGCTGACGACGATATCAGGGGTTATCCCTGCGCTCAACAGAGGGATAAACATTCTATCGGTTGCGATGATTGTTTGGTTTTTTACCTCTTTTAGGACCTCCATGTGCCCTCTTTCTTTAAAACTCGGGCCAGCCCCCACTACTATCGCCGCCCGTCTCGTTGCCTTGGCAATATGGGAAATATTCCTGCACGTTTTTATCACAGGGAGATTATCCACAAGGTTTTCCATCCAAATTTTAAAGTTAACCTCCATCACCCTCTCATTTATCTGCTCTTCGAGGCTCAAATCCTCAAATCTCTTTTCGACTTTCTCGACTTCTAGCCCTAACTCAGGCTGTTTGTACATGGTTTTGTAGAGAGACCTGTCCCTAATGATGACAAACGAGCCTCTGGCAGCCACTTTGTCCAGTACCTCGATTCCCACTTCTGGCCGCTTAGGCTTCTTTTCCCAAGTTGATTTTAAAAACCCCATGAAATCACGGTCTTTTTTACTCCATAGTTATATGGAATGTTCCTTTAAATAACGTGGGGATGCAAAATTCCTTTTCTGCTGGCGCCTAAATAGGTAGTGTCCAACTCAGTCGAATTGGCAAGGCTAGTCGTCAACAAGACCGTTGTTTCAGAACGTGAGGGCGGAGGTAGGAGAGGTTATGGCTACCAACTAGAATTCCTCATATGTGTGATAACATGTGCTGCATATAGTTAAACTCTTATGCATGTTTTTATCTAACAGTTCTCTAAATATCTTTAATTCACGACTATTATTCCAAATTTCAAAAAGAGTTGAGTGATCTAAGTTGCCTACAGTTAAGAAATTATCAAAATCGCCACAACAGCAAGTAACTTTACCATCCCAGTCAACAGATAATTTTTGATAGACCTCCGTACATGGACGATAATATTTTTTTATAGTTTCTTGTTTTTTTAGCCATTCAAGTTTTTTAATGGTTTCAAATGATTTAATCTGATGACATGACAGTCGAGATAGGTTTGTTTTCCCAACGCCAACGGAGTCTACAATATGCCCCCAATAATTCACAAAATTGTCTATTTCCACCTTTGATTCATTAGTCATAGTGCTGGAAATATGAATAAATGGCTTTTCCATATCTCCCCTTAACTCGACCATTTTCAAAACATTTGCTTTTAACTCATCGTACCTATGATTATTTCTCATAACTTCGTATTGTTCTTTTGTGGCGCCTTGAAATGAAAAAATCAATGAATCAACTTCAAGTTCAATTAAAGATTTCATGTCACTTTCCTTCATGGCTAAACCATTGGTAGTGATATGAAGAAGAAGTTGCTTAGACTTTATGTATTTACAAAAATCTATTATTTTTGGATGTAAAAAAGGCTCTCCCCACCTTATAAATCGAATAGGTGCGTTAAATTTCGAACATTCATCCACGACTTTTTTTAATATTTCCTCAGAGATAAATCCCTTATCTCTCGTCATGGCTTGTTGCCCACAAAAGATACAGCTAAGATTGCAGTGATTAGTAAGTTCAACATCGACTAAGAAAGGAAAATTTCTTAATTTGTCTTTATGTTGTAGTACTGTTTTAAACTCCTCATTATCGTAGATTTTCCTAAATGGATTTTCTCTTTTTGAGTTTGGGTTTTTAACCATCATAATTCATCACTCCTTTATTTAAAGATCAGTACTCCTGCAAGTGACTTTTCCTCCACCGCATGAAATCAACTTTTTCTCGTTTTAAGGATGTATTCGATTATCTTAAAATCTAAGGGTGTGTTTATATCTAAAGAAGATTCTTCATCCATCAAGAGATAGGTACAACTTTTGGGGTTGATAAGCGATTTTGCTCTTTTAAGATAATCTCTTTTTGTTACATACAACGCGCCATTAGCCTGATAAACTTTTGGCAGCTGTTGTCGTTCAAGGTTAAATGCATTGATACCTCTTTTAAATTCGATGAACGGGACCACTTTGTGTTTTTTCAACTTGAATAACCACCATGGCGGAAAAGCTTCTTTTATCCCTACTAATGAGTCAGTATTTGCGTTCGAAAATTTTTTAATTCCTAAATCGATATGTCTTGTTTTTCTCAGGGGATTTGTGGGTTGTAAAGTGACCACGATATCCACATTGTAACCTTCATTTTTTTCTAAATAATTAATTGCATGTTCTACAACTGGTGGCGTGTGAGCGGTATCGGTGGCAAGATAAGCAGGCCTCAGAAACGGGATTTCGGCACCGTATCTCTTTGCGATTTTTGCTATTTTTTTGCCATCTGTAGATACGATAACCCTATCAATAAATTTACTGCCTAAAGCCGCCTTGATCGTGTAATAAATCAGGGGTTTCCCCAAAAGTATTTTGATGTTCTTATTGGGCAGACCTTTCGAACCTACTCTAGCCGTGATTACCGCAACTACTTTTTTACCTTTTATCATTTTTCCCCACTATTTTGAATTGGTTTTTATTCGCGATTATTTTCTCTACCGCTCTTACTATGCCATCCATGTCATCCTTGGTGCACGGTGGCCGTATAACTGGAATCCACACTACATGCTCATTACAAAGTTTTTCGGCATTTTGGCATTTAACCTTTGTATAGTCAACATTTCCCGTGTAATAACTGCATGAGAATGGGCAACGTGTTTTTCCGTATGCTTTCTTTTCAGTGAATATCAGGTTCTTGTATAACGGATGGGGATAACCAATGCTGCAAGAGATCCCCTCCGCTTTCAAAGCATCAACAAAGTCATTCCTTTTGATACCCAAAACCTTCCCATCGTAAAACAACCCGTAAATATGGTAAACATGTTTCGTGTTTTCTCTCTCCAAAGGTATGTCGATTCCGTCGATTTTACATAGTTTTGAGTTCAGATATTTTGCATTCTTAATGCGCGTTTCGTTAAATTTGTCGAGTTTCTTCAACTGCTCATTCCCAATCGCGGCCTCAACCTCTGTCATCCTGTAGTTCCAGCCCAAAACACTTGATAAGTAGGATCGCTCTTTGCTGCTTGCCGTCTCCCCGTGGTTCCTGAACAAACGGCATCTTTCCGCGAGTTCATCGTCGTTTGTTATCACCATCCCCCCCTCCCCTGTTGCGATGTTCTTCGTTTCCTGAAAACTGAACGCTCCCAAATGTCCGATGGTGCCGACTAGTTTGTTTTTGTATTTTGCTCCGATAGCTTGCGCACAATCCTCAATAACTGCTAGTTTATGTTCTTCCGCGATTTCCATTATTTCATCCATTTCTGCGGGATTCCCGAGCAAATGGACCACGATGATCGCCTTCGTCCTTGGGGTGAGAGCTTTCCTTATTTCCTCGGGCGCGCTGTTAAACGTCTTCAAATCCACATCGGCGAAAATCGGGATTGCGTTGTGCATCAAGATACTCGATGCGGTCGACGTGAATGAGTACGGGGTCGTGATTACCTCATCACCTGGGCCAACTCCCGCCGCGGCGAGAGCTATGTGAAGAGCCGCTGTTCCCGAGTTAACGGCAACCGCATACTTTGCGTCATGATATGTCGCAAAATTTGCTTCGAACTCCCTGATTTTCCTTCCGCCCAAGAAAAACTCGCTCGGGGGGGCCGCAAACGTTGATAAATGCCCGCTTTTCAGTGCCTCGACAACGGCGTTGATTTCCTCTTTTCCAATCAGGGGCCACGAAGGGAATGGTTTTTTTCTCACGGGCTTTCCGCCCAACAACGCCAATTTTTCCATCTCAACCCACCTTTACCGGCTTGTTACTCTCTGACGACTTCTTCAGCGCATCTATTACCATCATCGTTTGCAAGGCATCCTCCCCAGTGGAGAGGGTGGGCCTGTTTTTTCTCAGGGAGGACACAACATCTTCCACCGCTGAAACCATCAAATTATTTCGCCGCGATGTCACTTTTTTTCCTAGAAACATTTTCTGTGCCTTTCCGTTTTTAAATCTGTAGATCTCCATCAGGTACTCCATAGAATCCCATTCTCTCGTGATTATCCGTCCTCGGGTTGTAAACGTCTCGGTATCGAAGAAGGGGTACTCAGTTTTGCACGAAGCGAGAAGTTGTCCAATTGCCCCGTTTTTAAACCATAGTATCCCGCTAACGGGCGGATCGGCTGGACTGTAATTTTCGCTATACCATAAGGATTTGACGCCCCCTGTGTCCTCTTTAACCCCCATGACTTTGACCACATTCCCAGCGAGATATTGGAGCAAGTCAATCATGTGTGTGCCAATGACGAACAAGCCTGATGTGTAGCTCCCATTTATCTTTTCAACCTCTCCGAGCTTCTTTTTCGAGAGTATTTCTCTTACATCTCTATAGTTCAAGTCCCATCTTCTTGTGTGGTTTACTGTCAAATGCACGCCACGCTTCTTGCAGGCCTCAACCATTTTCCTCGCTTCTTGGGTAGACCCCGCCATCGGCTTCTCACAAAAAATGGCCTTCACCCCAGACCTCGCCGCCTCTATCGTGATTTGAGCATGCGTCTTTGGATGGGTGCATATGCTGACGATGTCCAAGTTCTCACTTGAAAGCATGTTTCTGTAGTCCGTGTACAACCTGTGAACCCCCCACCTTTTCGAAAACTTTTCCAGCTTAGATTTACTTACATCGCAGGCAGCCACCATCTTTGTTTGCGACATCGTGGAATATGCCCCCGCGTGTGTACAGGGGTGTTGCCTCCACGCCTCTTCCTCAAATTCGCTTGCTATTCTACCGCACCCGATTATCCCCACCTTATACATCGACCCACCTACCGGCTCAATCTGGTTTCCCTAGATTAATTACTCTTACCCCTTTTCAATGGCTTTTTGATAAACCTCAAGCGTGCGATTGGCGATTATATCCCAATCAAATTTCTCAACGAATTTTCGGCCAGCTTCCCCCATCCTTTTCCTCATCTTTTCATCCTTCAAAAGCTGAATCACCTTCTCGGCGATGAGCTCAGGTCGCCCCGGCTTGAGCAAGAATCCGTTTTCTCCATCCTTCACCACTTCAGGTGTTCCCCCAACTCTAGTAGCCACCACCGGCACCCCACATGCCATGGCCTCAAGAGCTGTCACGGGCAACCCTTCCATGAGCGAGGGCAAAACCACGCAATAGGAGGCCTTTATGTACGCAGGCATCTTGGGATAGTCGATGGGAGCGTGAAACATCACATGCTCAGATATGCCCAAATCTTCAGCGAGCTTCATCAAGCTTTCCTTTTGAGGCCCTTCGCCAACTATGAGAAACTTGACATTGGATATTTTATTAACCACCAAAGGGACGGCTTTCACTAAATATTCCACCCCTTTTACCTTCCATACTCTGCCGAAAAATGCTACAATACGGTCCTCTTTGATCCCTAAATTCTTTTTAATTGATTTGACTTTTGGATTAAATTTTTCTAAGTTCACCCCATTTGGAATCACTTCTACTTTCTCCGGAGGGACGCCTAGATCTTTCACCTGATTTGCGGTCACCTGGCTAACCGCTATGATTTTATCATAGGGCAACTTGATTATGAATTTCTCCATTTGCTTGGGAAAAAATGTCTTCTCAATGATTTTATCCCAGAGTTTTGAGTATAGGCCGTGGATAGTAGTGACAATAGGCAAATCCAGCTCTCTGCCTGCAATCGCTCCCGCAAGGCTGCCTGCGAAGATGTGGGCGTGAATTATGTTGAAAGGAGTTTTTTTGTTGATTTCCCTAGCTTTTTTAACAGCAGATAGGATGTACCTGCCACGCCTGTAAATAGAACTTATGTCCCCTTTTACCCCAACTCGATGAACGTGAATTCCCTCAATTACCTCGTAATCTTTGCACCCCTGCATAGCGTTACAGATCACGTGGGACTCGCAGCCCAGCTTGTTTAGCGCTTTTGATAACTCATAAACGTGCACTTGGCCGCCACCAACGTAAGGGAAAAAATACTCACTAAATACACAAATTCTTATACTATTGCCCCCCTGCCCATGTTTTCCCGCAATTCGATAAACCTCCTTTCGCGCTGAGTCTTTTATAATCAGAAAACACAAGTATGCGCATCTATCCAACTTCCGTTAAATCGTTTCTAAAAACTCTCTTCAAACCATTCCCTGAACCTCGAGAGCCCTTCATTGAGTGGAACCTTTGGTTCGAAACCTAAGCGCTCTTTGATCCTAGAGGTATCCGCGACCAGTTTGACGATATCGCCCTTCCAACTCTCGCCCGTGTAACTGACCATCGTCTTCCCACTCAAATCCAGCATTTTTAGAATTCTCTCGACCAATTCCTTGATGCTTATAGCGTTTTTGCCAGCTAGGTTGAACACTTCCCCAACTGCGTGTTTCTCTGCTGCGAGAATGAATGCATCGGTCGTGTCAGAAACGTAACAATAGTTCCTGAGTTGCTCGCCGGTCCCGATAACTTCTAGTTTGCTGGGGTAGTGTTTCAACTTCCCAAGTAAGTCAAACATTACATATCTCGGTTGCCTTGGACCATAGGTATTAAATATTCGCATGATCGTGACAGGGATTCCGTGCTCTTTAAAGTAAGCGAACGCGTACTTCTCGCCCGCCAACTTGCTCACCCCATATGGTGACAGCGGGTTCGTGGGGTGCTTTTCGTCAATGGGCGTATACTCGGGTTCGCCGTAAACCGCAGCCGAGGAAGCGTAAATGACATGCGGCTTGAGGCCCGCACTGACTATGGCCCGGAAGACGTTAAGCGTCCCCATAGCATTTACCTGGTAGTCAAACACCGGGTCGAGCCAGCCCATTGCGCTTTCCTTCGTGGTTGCGCTTGCCGCGAGGTGAAACACCATCTCTGGCTTCGCCTCAGATATTGTAGCTTTTAGAGCCTCGTAATTCCTGATGTCGAGTTTAATGAATCTCGCTTGCTTGTTCAAGTTCTCCCGCTTTCCAAACGAGAAATCGTCAACTACTGTTACGCTTGAGCCACGTTCAACTAACCTATCTACGAGGTGGCTCCCCAAAAATCCAGCACCGCCCGTCACCAGAATACGCTTTCCTTTCCATTCCACCTTTACACCCCCAGCACTTGGTTATACACATCCAATATCTCGTCAGCCAAGAGTTCCCAGTTGTAGTGAGTTTTGATTTTTTTCATGTTCGCCTTGCTTATCTTTATGGTATCTGCTTTATTCATGTTCATGAAGTAGCTTATTTTATTTGCTAAATCCTCTTCACTGATTGGAAGTTCAACAAATAACCCATTCTCCTTCTCAGTGATTACCTCCGGGATTCCACCGACGGGCGCAGCCACAACGGGCAATCCACATAACATCGCTTCCAAGATCACCGTAGGTATCCCTTCCCAAGTGCCGAGAAACACGAACAAATTTGAGCTATGGTATGCCGCGACGAGTTCTTCAAACTTCACTTCCTCAAGGACGTGAATCCTCTCATCCGAGATCTCTCTAAGTTTAGCGAGATAAGTCGGGGAGCCCCCACCAATGAATATCACCTCCACGTTTTGATCCTTCATATGCTTCGCCACCGTCGAAATTAGCTTTTCTGGATTTTTTTGCGGAACGAGTCTACCCACAGAAAGCACTTTAAAGCTATCTTCTTTGAGGCGATATCTTCTAACAAACTCCTCGGCTGCTATCTTGTCAAGCGTGAACTCATCAATTTTGATTCCGTTTGGAATGACTACCACACTCCTAGTGGACAATCCAAAACACCGAAGTAGACTTTTTCTCTCCC
>Ga0172366_10000158_pt1 | contig 41770 bp, 52 predicted proteins | sample LakKivSesite69cm_FD_114533 | JGI IMG/M metagenome (GOLD analysis project Ga0172366, IMG submission 114533) | Sediment microbial communities from Lake Kivu, Rwanda - Sediment site 69cm | ecosystem: Environmental > Aquatic > Freshwater > Lake > Sediment | place: Rwanda: Western Province, Lake...
ACCGTCTCGTCGACGAGGCCCGCCGCGGCGGGCGCGAGGCCTTCGCCGAGCTTGTCCGCCGCCACGAACGCCAGGTCTACGGAATCGCCCTGCGCATGGCCGGCAACCCGGCTGAAGCGGACGACCTGGCCCAGGAGGTCTTCTTGACGGCTTGGCGGTCGATCGGGTCGTTCCGCGGCGGATCGTCGTTCTACACGTGGGTCTACCGCATCGCGGTCAACGTCTCCCTGACGTTCCTCAAGAAACGGGCCCGGGAAAAAAACAGGTCCCCTTTCGACGAGAACCTGCCTGTCGGCGCCCCGTCGAACGGAGCGGTTTCCGGGCCCGAGGGCGCCTCGGCCCTGAACGAGCTCGCCGGCCGGGTCTCGGGAGCGGTCGCCCAGCTCCCGGCCCATTTCCGGGCGGCCTTCGCCCTGGTCGTGGACCAGGGCCTGAGCCACGCCGAGGCGGCCAAGGTCCTGGGCTGCTCCGAAAAAACGGTGTCCTGGAGGATGCACAAGGCCCGGCGCCTCCTCCAGTCCCGGCTTAGGACATACTTCGAGGAGGCCCGGTCATGAGATGCGTCACAGCCCGCCGGCGGCTCTCCGACGAGATCGACCGAGCCCTTCGGCCGGGGAGGAAGTCCCGGCTCGAGGCCCATCTGAGGGCCTGCCCGGCCTGCCTCGCTTACGGCCAGCGGCTTTCCCGGATCCAGGCCCAGGGGCGCCTGGCGGGGGAGCGCGCTCCGGAGAAATGGGCGGCGTTCGAGCGGTCCCTCGAGGCCCGGCTGGACGCCGTCAAGCCCGGCGGCCGGCACGTCCTGCGCCCGTTCGCTGCTCGCCCCCGATGGGCCTGGGCCGCCGCCGCAGCGATGGCCCTGATCGCGGTCGCGGCTTGGCACGCCTTTAGGCAGTCGGGGGGGTCCGGTGTCGAGACGTGGGCGGCTTATGACGACATCGTTAACCCCTTGATGGCCGCGGCTGAGGCCGACAGCGACCTGGCGGGCAGGATCGACCGGGAAGTCGGGGCGATGATCGACGAGATGGCCCAGGCCCCTGACGCTGAGGCCGTGGCTCTACCGGCCGCCGACCCCCTCTTTTGGGAGGGCCTGAGCGACGATGACCTCAGGGCCATCATCAGCGACCTTGAACGAGAAACCGGAAAGGGAGGTCCCGCATGAACACGATGAAGATCGCGCGTACGGCCTCGGCCTGCCTGGTCGTCGCGGCCCTGGCGGCGGGAAGCTCGGCGACCCTCCGCGCCGGCCAGGCGGCGAGCCCCCGTCAGGGAGCGGGGCTCCGGCAGCGGATCAGCGAGCTCTACCTCCTGCGGCTCACCCGGGCCCTCGACCTGACCGAGGAGCAGACGGCCAGGGTTTATCCGCTCCTGACCCGGGCCGAAAAGGAAAAGGCCGAGATCCAGAGGAAGACGGGCCTGGACCTTCGAAACCTCAGGGACGAGCTGGCGCGGCCGGCCCCCCGCGACAAGGAGATCGACGCCCTGGTCGTCCGGATCCGGGAGGCGCGGCGGCTCATCCGTCAGACGGACGAGGACGTGGAAGCGTCCCTCGACCGGGTCCTGACCCCCCTCCAAAAGGCCCGCTACGTCATTTTTACGGTGGAGTTTCTCAGGGGCCTCCAGGATAGGCTGGCCAAGGGCCGGGACCTTGGGCCTTCTTTGAAAAGAACCCCTTGACAAGAACCTGAATTTCCTCTAGAGTATCCGTTGGTCGTTCTATATATTTCAGATTAACCCATCTGAAAAAAAGAACAATTCGAGTTCGAGGAGAGAAGGTTTTTCTATTTTTTGACCCTTTCCGACATATCCACAGTTGAGCAGAGCGCAGCGGAGCAGCGGGAACCGGGCAGGTTAAGGGAACGCCAGCGTAGCTCAGTCGGTAGAGCGGCTGATTTGTAATCAGCGGGTCAGGGGTTCGAATCCCTTCGCTGGCTTGGACGGGCGATAGGCGAGGACGATGCATCATAAAACGGGCAGGTTCCAGAGTGGCCAAATGGGACGGGCTGTAAACCCGTTGCGGAAACGCTTCGGAGGTTCGAATCCTTCCCTGCCCATTTTTTGCCCCGGCTTCTGCACGAGCCGAGATGGCTGCGGATGCGAGGCTCCGAGGGTGAAGGCGTACGATGGGGTGCGTCGAACCCCGAGGAACGAAGCAGACACGGCTAGATCGGCTCGCCCGAAGGGTCGGAACGTCGGTCTTGGTTTTTTTCTGATGAAAAAACCCGGCGTTCTGATGAAGATGCCGGGGGAGGCGGGAATAGCTCAGTTGGTAGAGCGTCAGCCTTCCAAGCTGAACGTCGCGGGTTCGAGTCCCGTTTCCCGCTCTCTTTCGAGTTGGCCGGGCCCAAGTAGCTCAGTTGGTAGAGCACGTCCTTGGTAAGGACGGGGTCACCAGTTCAATTCTGGTCTTGGGCTTTTTTCCGAATATGAATCAGGCCCCGCGGGGCCGGGAAGGACCGATATGCGAGAGATCATCACGCTCCAGTGCGGCGAGTGCAAGCGGCGCAACTACAGCTCCACGCGGAACAAGAAGAAACAGGCCGACAAGCTCGAGACGAGCAAGTATTGCCGCTTCTGCCGGAAACATACGATCCACAAGGAAGTCAAATAGGCGAGGATCGACAGGTGAGTAGCTCAATTGGTAGAGCAGCGGTCTCCAAAACCGCAGGTTGCGGGTTCGAGCCCTGCCTCACCTGCCAGCGTTCCTCCCGGAGAGGGCGGGCTCGGGCCTGACGGGCCCGGCCGCCGACGAGCGAAAGAGAGCACGCCATGAACGACAAGATCCACTGGTACCAGCGGTTCTGGAACTTCCTCAAGGATGTCCGGTCCGAGCTCAAGAAGGTCACCTGGCCGTCGCGCAACGAGGTCGTCAACACGACCGTCGTCGTCATCGCGGCCACGGTCTTCTTCGGCTTCTACCTGTTCTTCATGGACGTCATCTTCGCCTGGGTCATCACCCAGGTCAAGTCCCTCTTCGGGTGAGCCCAAGGAAGGTCCGATGGCTAAGAATTGGTTTGTCGTTCACACCTACTCGGGCTTCGAGAAGTTCGTGGCCGAGTCGATCCGCCAGAAGGCGATCGAGTGCCATCTCGAGGATCAGGTCGGGCAGATCATCATCCCGACCGAGGACGTCATCGAGATCCGCGGCGGCAAGAAGGTCGTCTCGACGAAGCGGTCCTACCCCGGCTACATCCTCGTCGAGATGGAGATGAACGACGAGAACTGGCTGATGATCCGGCAGGTCCCGAAGGTCACGGGCTTCGTCGGATCGGGCCGCACCCCGACCCCCCTCAGCAAGAAGGAGGTCAGCCAGATCGTCGAGCACATGGAAACGACCTCGGAGAAGCCCAAGCCCAAGCACTCGTTCGAGAAGGGCGAGGCCGTCCGCATCATCGACGGGCCCTTCTTCAAGTTCAACGGTATCGTCGAGGAGGTCCACCCGGAGCGGAACACGCTCAAGGTCCTCGTGACCATCTTCGGCCGGTCGACCCCCGTCGAGCTGGAGTTCCTACAGGTCGAGAAACTTTAGACGCGCAGGCGTAGGAGGATTCGGATGTCGAAGGAAGTCGTCGCTAAGATCAAGCTGGAGATCGTCGCTGGCCAGGCCAGCCCCGCGCCGCCCGTCGGCCCGGCCCTGGGCCAGCAGGGCGTCAACATCATGGGCTTCGTCCGCGAGTTCAACGACCGGACGAAGAAGATGGACGAGGGCACGGTCGTCCCCGTCCTCATCACCGTGTTCAAGGACAAGTCGTTCAACTTCGTCGTTAAGACCCCGCCCGCGTCCTACCTCCTGAAGAAGGCGGCCGGGATCGCCAAGGGCTCCGGGGCGCCGAACAAGGAGAAGGTCGGGAAGGTCACCCGGAAGCAGATCGAGGAGATCGCCCGCATCAAGCTCCCCGACCTCAACGCCTACGACGTCGAGGCCGCCGCGAAGATCATCGAGGGCACGGCCCGCAACATGGGACTGGAGATCATCAGTGAGTAAGCACGGCAAGAACACCCTCAAGGCCCGGGAGGTCAAGGGCCCCGAGCCGAAGACCTACACCCTCGAGGAGGCCGCCAGCCTCCTCAAGCAGGCCCACTTCGCCAAGTTCGACGAGTCGGTCGACGTGGACATCCGGCTCGGCGTCAATCCCAAGTACTCCGACCAGATGGTCCGCGGCACGGTCGTCCTGCCCCACGGCACGGGGAAAACCAAGAAGATCGCCGTCATCGCCGCGGGCGAGAAGATCAAGGAGGCCGAGGAGGCCGGGGCCGACCACTTCGGCGGCGACGAGCTCATCGAGAAGATCGCCACCGGCTGGATCGACTTCGACATCGTCATCGCCACGCCGGACGTCATGCGCGGCGTCGGCAAGCTCGGCCGCATCCTGGGGACCAAGGGCCTCATGCCCAACCCCAAGTCCGGCACGGTCACCTTCGACATCCGCAAGGCCGTCGAGGAGACCAAGGCGGGCAAGGTCGAGTTTCGCGTGGACAAGACGAGCATCGTCCACTCGACGGTCGGCAAGGTCTCCTTCGCGGAGGCCCAGCTGGTCGACAACATGCGGACCTTCATCCAGGCCCTCGTCCACGCCAAGCCGCCGGCCGCCAAGGGCAAGTACATCCGGAGCATGTTCGTGTCCTCCACGATGGGCCCGTCCTTCCGGATCACCGAGGACATTCTCGAGAGCTAGAGGAGCACACCGTGAAAAAGGAAGAGAAACAGCCCATCGTCGACACGCTCGCGCGCCTGTTCGACACGAACCAGACGTTCTACCTCATCGATTTCAAGCGGATGAAGGTCGCCCAGGCCGTCGAGCTGCGCAAGACCCTGCGCAAGAACGGCTACGCCTACAAGGTCATCAAGAACCGGCTGGCCCTGCGGGCCCTCGGCGACCGTTGCCCCGAGTCCCTGAGGCCCGTCTTCCAGAAGCCGACGGCCGTCGCCTTCGCCGACAAGGAGCCCGTCCAGCTGGCCAAGATCCTCAAGGACTTCTCGAACCAGGGCAAGGTCCTGGCCGTCAAGGGCGGCCAGGTCGAAGGCCAGCTCCTGCCGGCCGAGCGGTTCGACGAGCTGACCCGGCTCGGCTCGCGCCATGAGCTCATCGGCAAGATCGGCTATATGATGGCCAACCCGCTGCACCGCCTCATGCGGACCCTGCAGGCCCCGCTCGGCAACGTCGGGATCCTGCTCGGCGAGCTCAATAAAAAGAAGACCACCTGAAATCCATATTAATTAAGGAGACCGTCCAATGGAAAAACTGACCAAGGAACAGTTCTTCGGACACCTCGACAACCTGACGATCCTGGAGCTCTCGGACTACATCAAGGAGTTCGAGTCCCGCTACGGCATCAGCGCCGCCGCGGCCGCCCCGGTCATGGTCGCCGGCGCCGCGCCCGCCGCGGAAGCCGCCAAGGCCGAGGAGAAGACCGAATTCGTCGTCGTGCTCAAGTCCGTCGGCGACAGGAAGATCAACGTCATCAAGGTCGTCCGCGAGGTCACGAGTCTGGGCCTCAAGGAAGCCAAGGACCTGGTCGACGGCGCCCCCAAGACGCTCAAGGAAAGCGTGACCAAGGAAGAAGGCGAGGCCATCAAGGCCAAGTTCGCGGAAGTCGGAGCGGTCATCGAGCTTCAATAAATGACCCGGTGGGCTGAACGTTCGTCCGTCCGATCCTGGGACCGAGGGCCCTCGATCTCTGCGCAAGAGTGAGGCATTATGGCCAAAGAACCTAGAACACCGTTCCGCGAAAGGGTCGACTTCTCGAAGATCAAAGCGGTCTTCCCGATGCCCGACCTTCTGGACATCCAGACGCAGTCCTACAAGGAGTTCCTCCAGATGGAGCTCCTGCCCGAAGAGCGGAAGGACACCGGCCTTCAGGCCGCCCTCAAGGATGTCTTCCCGATCTCCGATTTCAAGGAGACGACGGAGCTCGAGTTTCTGAGCTACTCGATCGGGACCTGGGAGTGCAAGTGCGGCCGGCTCAAGGGGGTCGAGAACTCCCGAGCCAAGTGCACGGCCTGCCAGACCCTGCTCCCCGCGGACATGGAGATCTCGGACAAGGAGGTCTGCCCCTTCTGCGGGGCGGCCCGCAAGATCGAGCTGCCGCTCTGCGAGCACTGCGGCGACCGCGTCGGGCTCCGGATCAAGTACACCCCGATGGAATGCATCCAGAAGGGCTACACCTATTCGATCCCCCTCAAGCTCAAGGTCCAGCTCGTGTCCTGGGAAAAGGACGCCACGACCAAGGCCAAGCGGCTCAAGCACATCAAGCAGCAGGAAGTCTATTTCGGCGACATCCCGCTCATGACCGAGAAGGGCACGTTCATCTTCAACGGCATCGAGCGCGTCGTCGTCAGCCAGCTCCAGCGCTCGCCCGGCGTGTTCTTCCGCCAGGCCGAGGCCAAGGGCTTCTTCATCGCCAAGCTCATCCCGTACCGGGGCGCCTGGGTCGAGTTTGAGCACGACGCCAAGAGCCTCATGTGGGTGCGCCTCGACCGCAAGAAGAAGTTCCTGGCCACCGTCTTCCTCCGGGCCCTCGGCTTCGGCACCGACGAGGAGATCCTCAAGCTCTTCCACAAGGTCCCCAAGGTCGTCGTCGAGGACGGCAAGCTCTACTGGGAGGTCGGCGACGGCATCCTCGGGCGGACGGCGGGCGAGGACGTGACGGACGCCAAGGGCCGCAAGGTCCTGGCCCCGGCCAAAAAGAAGATCACCCCGGACGTCCTGGCCGCCCTCAAGGAGGCCGGCGTCACCCGGGTGCCGGCCGTCAAGAAGGACCTCCTCAACGCCTATTCGCTCGCGGCCATCAAGGGCAAAGTCCGCACGAACGAGCCCCTCGAGGACACCCAGCTCGAGGTCCTGACCGCCCGAGGCGAGCCGTTCGAGGTCTTCTACCCCGAGGAGGACCGGGCCGGTCTCATCCTGAGCACGACGCTCAAGAAGGATCTGCGCAAGGACTCGGCCTCGGCCCTCGGCGAGATCTACCGCAAGCTGCGGCCGGGCGAGCCCCACACGCAGGAGAGCGCCCACAACCTCTTCCAGAGCCTGTTCTTCAATCCGCAGAAATACAACTTCTCCCGCATCGGCCGGCTCAAGTTCAACATCAAGCTCGGCCTCGAGACGCCGCTCGAAGAGAAGACCCTCTCGCCGCAGGATTACGTCGAAGTCCTCAAATACCTGCTCAACCTGCGCTTCGGCGAGGGCTCGGTCGACGACATCGACCACCTCGGCAACCGCCGGGTGCGGTCCGTCGGCGAGCTCGTCGAGAACGCCTTCCGCATCGGCTTGACCCGCATGGAGCGGACGATCAAGGAGAAGATGACGATCACGGCCGACCTGGCCGCGGCCATGCCCCAGGACCTCATCAACTCCAAGCCGGTCATCGCCGCCCTCAAGGAGTTCTTCGGCAGCTCCCAGCTCTCCCAGTTCATGGACCAGATCAACAGCCTGGCCGAGATCACCCACAAACGGCGCCTCTCGGCCCTCGGCCCCGGCGGCCTCAGCCGCGAGCGGGCCGGCTTCGAGGTCCGCGACATCCAGACCTCGCACTACGGCCGGATCTGCCCGGTCGAGACGCCGGAAGGCCCGAACATCGGCCTCATCTCCTCGCTGAGCTGCTTCGCCCGGGTCAACGAGTACGGCTTCGTCGAGACCCCCTACCGCCGCGTCGAGAACGGCCGGATCATCGACTACGTCAAGGTCCTCAACCCCGGCAGCAGCGCCTACAAGATCGGCGACATCGTCAAGAAGGACGAGATGACCAAGGCCGTCGACCGGCTCAAGGCCGAGAAGGCCCGCCACGTGCCGTCGGTCGAGCCCTACTGCTTCTACCTGACCGCCTGGGAGGAGGAGAAGCACAACATCGCCCAGGCCAACGCGCCCGTCGACGAGCGCGGCCGCTTCGTCAACGACCTCGTCAGCGCCCGCGAGCGGGGCAACTTCAAGAACATCCCCCGCGAGCAGATCCACTATATCGACGTCTCGCCCAAGCAACTCGTGTCCCTGTCCGCCGCCCTCATCCCGTTCCTCGAGCACGACGACGCCAACCGGGCCCTCATGGGCTCGAACATGCAGCGCCAGGCCGTGCCCCTGCTCCGGCCCGAAGCCCCGCTCATCGGCACCGGCATCGAGGACCTCGTGGCCGTCGGCTCAGGCGACGTCATCGTCTGCCGCCGCGCCGGCACCATCGAGTTCGTCGACGCCGAGCGGATCATCGTCCGCGTCGACGAGAAGGAGTCCGGCCGCAGCTACGACGTCGGCACGGACCTCTACACCCTCATCAAGTTCCTGCGGACGAACCAGAACACCTCGACCAACCACCGGCCCATCGTCCGCAAGGGCGATAAGGTCGTCCGGGGCCAGGTCCTGGCCGACAGCTCCTGCACGGACGGCGGCGAGCTGGCCCTCGGCCGCAACGTCCTCTGCGCCTTCATGCCGTGGCGCGGCTACAACTACGAGGACGCCATCATCGTCAGCGAGAAGCTCATCAAGGAGGACATCTTCACCTCCCTCCATATCGTCGAGGAAACGATCGAGGCCCGCGACACGAAGCTCGGCCCCGAAGAGATCACCCGCGACATCCCCAACGTCCCCGAGAACCTGCTCCGCAACCTCGACGAGAACGGCATCGTCCGCATCGGCGCCCATGTCAAATCGGGCGACATCCTCGTCGGCAAGGTCGCCCCGAAGGGCGAAACGCAGCTCTCGCCCGAGGAGAAGCTCCTCAAGGCGATCTTCGGGGAGAAGGCCCTCGACGTCAAGGACGCCTCGCTCTACTGCTCGCCCGGCGTCGAAGGCACGATCATCGACGTCCGCATCTTCTCCCGCCGGGGCATCGAGAAGGGGCCCCGGGCCAAGGCCATCGAGAAGGACGAGATCGCGACCCTCAAGCGCAACCTCGACGACGAGATCGTCATCATGGAGACGGAGAAGTGGGAGAAGGTCCGGGCCCTGCTGAAGGGCTCGGTCGTCGAGAAGGCCCAGAAGGTCGACGACGAGACGATCGAGAAGGGCGCAAAGCTCACCGAGAAGGTCCTCGAATCGCTCGACTTCGACAGCGCCATGAAGCTCAAGCTCAACGACGACGAGGACCGCGACCGGGAGATCAAGGACCTCGACAAGAAGGTCAAGCGCCAGATCGAGGCCCTCCGGGCGATCTTCAAGGAGAAGGTCGAGAACCTCAAGAAGGGCGACGAGCTGTCCCCCGGCGTCATCCAGTCGATCAAGGTCTTCATCGCCATGAAGCGGAAACTCTCGGTCGGCGACAAGGTCTCCGGCCGCCACGGCAACAAGGGCATCGTCGCCAAGATCGTCCCCGAGGAGGACATGCCCCGGCTGCCCGACGGGCTGCCGGTCGAGATCGTCCTCAACCCGCTCGGCGTCCCGTCCCGCATGAACGTCGGCCAGATCCTCGAGACCCACGCCGGCTGGGCCGCTCGGACGCTCGATTTCTGGATGGCGACGCCGGTCTTCGACGGCGCCAGCGAGATCGAGATCAAGGGCCTGCTCAAGAAGGCCGGCCTGCCCGAGACGGGCAAGACGCCGCTCTACGACGGCGTCACGGGCGAGTTCCTCGACCAGGAGGTCACGGTCGGCTACATCTACATGATGAAGCTCTACCACCTCGTCGACGACAAGATCCACGCCCGCTCGACCGGCCCGTACTCCCTCATCACCCAGCAGCCCCTCGGCGGCAAGGCCCAGTTCGGCGGCCAGCGCTTCGGCGAGATGGAGGTCTGGGCCCTCGAGGCCTACGGCGCCGCCTACTGCCTCCAGGAGCTCCTGACCGTCAAGTCCGACGACGTCGAGGGCCGGGCCAAGATCTACGAAGCGATCGTCAAGGGCGACCTCGACTTCACCCCCGGGCTGCCCGAATCGGTCAACGTTCTCATCCGGGAGCTCCAGAGCCTCTGCCTGAACGTGGAGCTCGAGAAGGGCGAGAAGGAAGACGTCCTGCCCTGGGGCATCGCCGTGCCCCAGCCGGGCAAAGGAGAAGTCTAATGGACATCCGGCCTCCGATCACCACGGCCCCCCGGCCGCGGCTAGAATTCGATCGAGTCCGCATCAGCATCGCCTCGCCGGACAAGATCAAGAGCTGGTCCTGGGGCGAGGTGACCAAGCCCGAGACCATCAACTACCGGACCTTCAAGCCGGAGAAGGACGGCCTCTTCTGCGCCAAGATCTTCGGCCCCATCAACGACTACGAGTGCCTCTGCGGCAAGTACAAGCGGATGAAGTACCGCGGCATCATCTGCGAGCGCTGCGGCGTCGAGGTCACCAAGAGCAAGGTCCGGCGCGAGCGCATGGGCCACATCCAGCTGGCCTCGCCCGTCGCCCACATCTGGTTCTTCAAGAGCCCGCCGAGCCGCATCGGGCTCGTCCTCGACCTGTCCATCAAGGACCTCGAGAAGGTCCTCTATTTCGAGTCTTACATCGTCATTGACCCCGCCGACACGCCGCTCAAGGAGAAGCAGCTCCTCAACGAGGAGGAGTTCAAGGACGCCCAGGAGAAATACGGCGACAAGTTCGAGGCCTCGATCGGCGCCGAAGCCATCAAGGTCCTTCTCGAGAAGATCAACACCCAGAAGGAGTCCGACCGGCTGCGCAAGCTGATGAAGAAGGAAACCTCGCAGCAGCGCAAGCTCCGCCACGCCAAGCGCCTCCGCGTCTTCAAGGCCCTCAAGCGCTCTAGCAACCGGCCGGAGTGGATGGTCCTCGACGTCATCCCGGTCATTCCGCCCGACCTGCGCCCCCTCGTCCGCCTCGACGGCGGCCGCTTCGCCACCTCCGACCTCAACGACCTCTACCGCCGGGTCATCAACCGCAACAACCGCCTCAAGAAGCTCATCGAGCTCAAGGCCCCCGAGCTCATCATCCGCAACGAGAAGCGGATGCTCCAGGAGGCCGTGGACGCACTCTTCGACAACGGCAAGCGCGGCCGGGTCCATCTCGGCGCCAACCGACGCCCCCTGAAGTCCCTGAGCGAGGCCCTGCGCGGCAAGCAGGGCCGGTTCCGCCAGAACCTCCTCGGCAAGCGCGTCGACTACTCGGGCCGTTCGGTCATCGTCGTCGGCCCCGAGCTCAAGCTCAACCAGTGCGGCCTGCCCAAGAAGATGGCCCTCGAGCTCTTCAAGCCCTTCATCTTCAACAAGCTCGAGAAGGAGGGCCTCGTCCCGAGCGTCAAGGTCGCCCGGGAATGGCACGAGCAGGAGCGGCCGGAGGTCTGGGACTACCTCGAGGAGGTCGTCCGCGAGCACCCGATCTTCCTCAACCGCGCCCCCACGCTGCACCGCCTCGGCATCCAGGCCTTCGAGCCCCTCCTCGTCGAGGGCAAGGCCATCCAGATCCACCCGCTCGTCTGCGCCGCGTTCAACGCCGACTTCGACGGCGACCAGATGGCCGTCCACATCCCGCTCTCGGTCGAGGCCCAGATCGAGGCCCAGACCCTGATGCTGTCGACGAACAACATCCTGTCGCCGGCCCACGGCCGGCCGCTGACCATCCCCAGCCAGGACATGGTCCTCGGCTGCTACTACCTGACCCTCGAGAAGAAGGGCCAGAAAGGGGAGGGCCGCATCTTCGGCTCGCCCGACGAGGCCCTCCTGGCCATGGAGGCCGGCGAGGTCGGCCTCCAGAGCAGCATCAAGCTGCGCTTCACCGGACCCTTCATGAACCTGGCCGCCTACTACGACGACCAGAGCGTCATGAACTGCCCGGTCCAGGACCTCAAGAGCGAGATCGTCGAGACGACCCCCGGCCGGATCATCTTCAATGCGGTCCTGCCCAAGGGCTTCCCCTTTGTCAACGGCGTCTTTCGCAAGAAGGGGATGGAGAACGTCGTCTTCTACGCTTACCTCCGGCTCGGCCTCCAGGAGACGGTCAAGATCCTGGACGCCCTGAAAGAGCTCGGCTTCACCTACGCCACGCGCGCCGGCTTCTCCCTGGGCATCGACGACTTCGTCATCCCGAAGGAGAAGAAGGCCCTCGTCGACAAGGCCCAGAAAGAGGTCAACGACATCGAGTCCCTCTACCGCGACGGCACGATCTCCCCGGGCGAGCGCTTCAACCGCGTCATCGAGATCTGGGGCACCGTGACCGACAAGGTCTCGAGCGCCATGATCGACGAGATGCGGAAGATCAGCCTCGAGGGCAAGGAGCTCAACCCGCTCTACGTCATGTCCGACTCCGGCTCGCGCGGCAACAAGCAGCAGATCCGACAGCTGGCCGGCATGCGCGGTCTGATGTCGAAGCCCTCGGGCGAGATCCTGGAAACGCCCATCGTCTCCAACCTCCGCGAGGGCCTGAACGTCCTGCAATACTTCATTTCGACCCACGGCGCCCGCAAGGGCCTGGCCGACACGGCCCTCAAGACGGCCAATTCCGGCTACCTGACCCGCAAGCTCGTGGACGTCTGCCAGGAGGTCATCGTCGACGAGCACGACTGCGGCACGCTCAAGGGCATCAACGTCTCGGCCATCGTCGAGAACGGCGAGATCATCGAGCCCTTCATCGACCGGATCGTCGGCCGGGTCGCTCTCGAGCCGGTCGTCAATCCCGACTCGGGCGAGACGATCGTCGGCCTGAACGAGGAGATCACCGAGAAGGTCGTCCAGCAGTTCCAGGACCTGGGCATCGAGCGGGTCAAGATCCGCTCGGCCCTGACCTGCGAGTCCAAGCGCGGCATCTGCCAGCTCTGCTACGGCCGCTCGCCGGCCTCCGGCAAGATGGTCGAGCTCGGCGAGGCCGTGGGCATCGTCGCCGCCCAGTCGATCGGCGAGCCCGGCACACAGCTCACGATGCGGACCTTCCACGTCGGCGGTATCGCCATGGGCGGCGCCGAGCGGTCCAAGCTCGAGGCCAAGAACGACGGCGTCCTCAAGTTCAACAACCTCAAGTCGGTCACGAACAAGGACGGCACGCTCATCGTCGTCAACCGCAGCGCCAACATCGCCGTCCTCGATCACCGCGGCCGCGAGGTCGAGCACTACCAGGTGCCCTACGGCGCCCGCATCCTGGTCTCCGAAGGCCAGGAGATCAAGTCCCGCCAGGCCTTCGCCGAGTGGGACCCCTTCAACACCTTCATCCTGACCGAGGAAACGGGCACCGTCCGCTTCCACGACGTCGTCCTCGGCGTCAGCATGGAGGAGGTCCAGGACGAGTTCACCGGCCTGATCACCCAGGTCATCATCGATCCCAAGGACGAGAAGCTCCAGCCCCAGATCGAGATCCTCGACCCCGTGAAAACGACGACCGACAAGCACGGCAATCCGGTCCCCGTCCTCCTCCGGAAGTACTTCCTGCCGGCCGGGGCCAACCTCGAGATCAAGGACGCCGAGAAGGTCTTCGCCGGCGACGTCCTGGCCAAGATCCCGCGCGAGGCGGCCCGCACCAAGGACATCACGGGCGGCCTGCCCCGGGCCGAGGAGCTGTTCGAGGCCCGGCGGCCGAAGCTGCCGGCCGTCATCTCCGAGATCGACGGCACCGTCCAGATCGGCGGCCTGGTCCGCGGTTACCGCAAGATCGCCGTCCGCAATGAGCGCGGCGGCGAGAAGGAATACCTCATCCCCAAGGGCGCCCACCTGAGCGTTTCCGACGGGGAGCGCATCCGGGCCGGCGACGCCCTCATGGACGGGCCGGTCAACCCCCACGACATCCTCCGCGTTCTGGGCGAGAAGGAGCTGGCCGAATACCTCCTCAAGGAAGTCCAGGCCGTCTACCGGCTCCAGGGCGTGGCCATCAACGACAAGCACATCGAGACGATCATCCGCATGATGCTCCGCTGGGTCAAGGTCGAGGAAGTCGGGGACACCGAGTTCCTGATCGACGAGCAGGTCGATAAGTTCGTCTTCCAGGCGGAGAACGAGAAGGTCATCAAGAAGGGCGGCAAGCCGGCCAAGGCCCGGCCGCTGCTCCTGGGGATCACCAAGAGCGCCCTGAGCACGGACAGCTTCATCTCCGCCGCCTCCTTCCAGGAGACGACCCGGGTCCTGACCGAGGCCAGCCTGTATGGCAAGGTCGACTACCTCCGCCGCCTGAAGGAGAACATCATCATGGGCCGGCTGATCCCCGCCGGCACGGGCTACAAGCACTACCGGAACGTCGAGCTCAAAGAGGAGATGCCGCCGCTCCTGGCCGTCGAGCCGGAGAAGGACGAGGAGGAGGTCGTCCCCGAGGGTTGAGCCCTAGGGGACGGAAAGCGTCAAATTCCTTGACAGAGAGGCCGGATTTTGCTAACATCGATCCATTCGTCTCGGGCTATCCCCCTGGGGATGAATAAAACCATCGAGAAATTTGTGTAGAGGAGTATTTTTCATTGCCGACCGTCAATCAGCTCATCCGTAAGGGGCGAACGCCCAAGAAATACAAGAGTAAATCTCCGGCCCTCGACGCCTGCCCCCAGAAGCGGGGCGTCTGCACGCGCGTCTTCACGACCACGCCCAAAAAGCCGAACTCGGCCATGCGCAAGGTCGCCCGCGTGCGGCTGACCAACAACATCGAGGTCACGGGCTACATCCCCGGCATCGGCCACAACCTCCAGGAGCACTCGATCGTCATGATCCGGGGCGGCCGCGTCAAGGACCTGCCCGGCGTCCGCTACCACATCATCCGGGGCACCCTGGATGCCGAAGGGGTGCAGAACCGGTTCAAGGCTCGTTCCCGGTACGGGGCGAAGCGGCCCAAAGAAAAACGGGCCGCGGCCTAATCCCACAGGAGATTCCCCATGCCGAGACGCGGAACCATCAAGAGGCGCAAGGCGCCGGTCGACCCCCTCTACAACAGCACGACGGTCGCCCGGTTCATCAATCTCTTCCTCCGCAAGGGGAAGAAGACGACCGCCGAGCGGGTCGTCTACGGGACGATGGACATCCTCAAGGCCAAAACCAAGGAGGACCCCCTCAAGGTCCTGGAGAAGGCCCTGGAGAACGTCCGGCCCTTCCTCGAGACCAAGTCGCGGCGCGTCGGCGGCGCGAACTACCAGGTCCCGATCGAGGTCACGCCGTCGCGGTCCTTTTCCCTGGGCTTCCGCTGGCTGGTCAAGTATGCCAAGGAGCGCGGCGGCAAGAGCATGGAGGAGAAGCTCTCGGCCGAGATCATCGACGCCATCAACAACAGGGGCGGCGCGGTCAAAAAGCGCGAAGACACGCACAAGATGGCGGAGGCCAACCGGGCCTTCGCACATTATAAATGGTAGTCCCTAGGAAAGAGTTCGGTCTGTGATTCGGGTCGATATGGAGCGGACGGTTTATGCGGTCATACCCGATCGAGCGAGTACGGAACATCGGCATCATGGCCCATATCGACGCCGGCAAGACGACCACGACCGAGCGGATGCTGTTCTATACGGGTATGACCTACAAAATGGGCGAGGTGGACGAAGGAACGGCCGTGATGGATTGGATGGTCCAGGAGCAGGAACGCGGGATCACCATCACCTCGGCCGCGACGACGTGCGCCTGGCGTGACCACCGGATCAATATCATTGATACGCCGGGTCACGTGGATTTCACCGCGGAGGTCGAGCGCTCCCTAAGGGTGCTTGACGGCGCGATAGCCATACTGTGTGGAGTTGGCGGCGTCGAACCGCAGTCCGAGACAGTGTGGCGCCAGGCCGACAAGTACCGGGTGCCTCGGATCGTGTTCATCAACAAGATGGACCGGATCGGGGCCGACCCGGAACGGGCGGTCCTCATGTTGAGGACGCGGGTGGCGGCCAAGCCTCTGCCGGTCCAGATTCCCCTGGGTAGGGAAGACGGATTCCGCGGTGTGATCGACCTCATCGACCGCAAGGTCTATGACTGGGGTCAAGACATCATGGGGACAGACTATGCCGTCCGCGAGGTCGCGGACGGCGAACGAGAGGAAGTCGAACGGAAACGACAGGACATGCTGGAAATGCTGAGTGAACACGACGACGCCCTGATGGCGAAGTACCTCGACGGGGTCGAGGTCGCCGCGCCCGAGCTGCGCGCCGCCGTCCGCCGGGCCACCCTGGCGCAGGACGTGGTCCCCGTCCTCTACGGGGCCTCGTTCCGGAACAAGGGCGTGCAGCCCCTGCTCGACGCCGTCGTGGACTACCTGCCGTCGCCGGCCGACATCCGGCCCGTCGCCGGCCATCACCCCAAGACCGTCGCCGAGGAGACCCGCCCGGCCTCCGACGAGGCCCCCTTCTCGGGTCTGGTCTTCAAGATCTCGAGCGACCCCTTCCTCGGCAGCCTGGCCTATTTCCGGGTCTACTCCGGCAAGGCCAAGATCGGCCAAGCGGTCTACAACTCGACCAAGGGCGAGGAAGAGAAGCTGGCCCGCCTCCTCGAGATGCACGCCAACAAGCGCAAGGAGATCAAGGAGGTCTACGCCGGGGACATCGCGGCCATGGGCTCTATGAAGAACATCTCGACGGGCGACACGCTTTGCCTCAAGAGCCACCCCATCGTCCTCGAGTCCATCCGCTTCCCCGAGCCGGTCATCGCCGCGACCATCGAGCCCAAGACCAAGGCCGACCACGCCAAGCTGGCCCTGACCCTGGCCAAGATGGTCCGCGAGGACCCGACCCTCAAGGTCACCCAGGACCCCATGACCGGGCAGACGCTGCTCCGGGGGATGGGGGAGCTGCACCTCGAGATCGTCATGGACCGGATGGAACGGGAGTTCGGCATCCGGGCCAACCTCGGCAAGCCCCAGGTCGCTTACAAGGAGACGATCGGCGCCGCGGCCGAGGGCGAGGGCCAATACATCCGCCAGGCCGGCGGCAAAGGCCTCTACGGCCACTGCGTTCTGCGGCTGGAGCCGCTGGCCCGTGGCCTCGGCTTCGAGTTCGTCGATCGGACCCGCGGCGGCGTCATCCCCCGGGAGTTCATCGGCGACGTCGAGAACGGCGTCCGCGAGGCCTGCGAGGCGGGCGTTGTGGCCGGCTTCCCGGTCACCGACCTGCGGGCGGCCCTTGTCGGCGGTTCGACGCACGACACCGACGCCGCCCCGGTCGCCTACAAGATCGCGGCCTCCCTGGCCTTCCGCGAGGCCGCCAAGAAGGCCGCCCCGGCCCTGCTCGAGCCGCTGATGATGCTCGAGATCGTCGCCCCGGACGAATACCTGGGCGACATCGTCGGCGACATCAACGCCCGGCGGGGCAAGATCGAGGGCATGGAGATGCGGAGCGGCTCTCGCGTCATCACGATCCATGTGCCCCTCGCCGAGATGTTCGGCTACGCGACGACGCTCCGGACCCTGACGCAGGGCCGCGGCGTCTTCGCCATGGAATTCGCGAGGTACGAACGGGCGCCCCAGGGCGTCCAGGACGAGATCGTCGCCCGGGTCGAGGGCCGGATCCCCTTCCGGGCCGACGCGTAGCGGAGAATCCGGAGTCTGAAGCCATACAGGAGGTGAGCGATGGCGAAAGAAAAGTTTGCGAGAACGAAACCCCATGTCAACGTCGGGACGATCGGTCACATCGACCACGGCAAGACGACGCTGACGGCCGCCATTACCAAAGTTCTGGCGACCAAGGGCCTGGCCAAGGCGCAGAGCTATGACGACGTCGCCAAGGCGGACGCCAAGATGTTCCGCCGCGACGCGACCAAGATCCTGACGGTCGCCTTGAGCCATGTCGAGTACGAGACGGAGAAGCGGCACTACGCCCACATCGACTGCCCCGGCCACGCCGACTACATCAAGAACATGATCTCCGGGGCGGCCCAGATGGACGGCGCCGTGCTGGTCGTGTCCGCCGCCGACGGCCCCATGCCGCAGACCCGCGAGCACATCCTTCTCGCCCACCAGGTCAACGTCCCGGCCATCGTCGTGTTCATGAACAAGTGCGACCTCGTCGACGATCCCGAGATCCTCGATCTGGTCGAGCTCGAGGTCCGCGAGCTCCTGACGAAGTACGACTTCCCCGGCGACAAGCTCCCCGTCATCCGCGGCAGCGCGACCAAGGCGGCGGAGGACGTCAACGGCGAAGGCGCCAAGTGCATCTGGGACCTGGTCAAAGCCATGGACGAATACATCCCCGAGCCCCTGCGCGAGGTCGACAAGCCCTTCCAGATGGCCATTGAGGACGTCTTCTCGATCACCGGCCGCGGCACCGTCGTGACCGGCCGGGTCGAGCGCGGCGTCGTCAAGGTCGGCGACGAGTGCGAGATCGTCGGGCTCCGCGAGACCCGCAAGACCGTCGTCACCGGCGTCGAGATGTTCCGCAAGCTCCTCGACCAGGCCCAGGCCGGGGACAACATCGGGACCCTGCTCCGCGGCGTCGGCAAGGACGAGGTCGAGCGCGGCCAGGTCCTGGCCAAGCCCGGATCGATCACGCCGCACCGGAAGTTCCGGGCCCAGGTCGTCGCCCTGACCAAGGAAGAGGGCGGGCGGCACACGCCGTTCTTCAAGGGCTACCGGCCGCAGTTCTACTTCCGGACGACGGACGTCACGGGCTCCGTCAAGCTGCCCGACAACGTCGAGATGGTCATGCCCGGCGACTCCATCAACCTGGAGATCGAGCTGATCACCGACGTCGCCATGGAGAAGGCCCTGCGCTTCGCCATCCGCGAGGGCGGCCGCACGGTCGGCGCCGGCACGGTCACCGAGATCATCGAGTAAGCACGGGCGCCGCCGAGGGTCCGCCGGGCCCCGCGGCCCGGGGAGGCATTCGGAGAACAGAGGAACGAAGATGGAAAAGATCAGAATCCGCTTACAGTCGTTTGACCACCGCCTGCTTGACCAGTCCGTCAAGGACATCGTCACCAAGGCGAAACGGACCGGCGCCAGCGTCGCCGGCCCCATCCCCCTGCCGACGCGCATCCACAAGTTCTGCGTCCTCCGTTCGCCGCACGTCGACAAGAAGTCGCGCGAGCACTTCGAGATGCGGATCCATAAGCGGCTCATCGACATCAGCGAATACAACAACGAGACGATCGAAGAGCTCCAGAAGCTCGACCTGCCGGCCGGCATCGACGTCGAGATCCAGGCCTACGGGGCGGGAGAATAAGCCATGATCCAGGGACTGATCGCCAAGAAGATCGGCATGAGCCAGCAGTTCGACGACGCCGGCAACGTCGTCCCCGTCACCGTCCTGAAGGCCGGTCCGTGCACCGTCATCCAGAAGAAGACGGCCGAAAAGGACGGCTACGCGGCGGTCCAGCTGGGCTTCGTCGAGGAGCGGGGCCCCCGCAAGCCAGGCAAGCCCCAGATCGGACACTTCCAGAAGGCCGGCGTGCCGGTCGTCCGGAAGCTCCAGGAGGTCGGCTGCACCGACCCCGCGGCCGTCAAGGAAGGGGACCAGGTCCTCGTCGACATCTTCGAGGTCGGCGAAACGATCCACGTCACCGGCACGAGCAAGGGCAAAGGCTTCGCCGGCGTCGTCAAGCGGCACCATTTCGCCGGCGGCGGCGCGGCGCACGGCTCGATGTTCCACCGGGCCCCCGGCTCGATCGGGTCCTCGTCCTACCCGTCGCGCGTCATCAAGGGCATGCGCATGGGCGGGCACATGGGCCACGATCGGGTCACGGTCCGCAAGCTCAAGGTCGTGGCCACGGACAAGGACCAGAACCTCCTGCTCGTCAAGGGCGCTGTGCCCGGGGCCAAGGGCGGCTACGTCCTGGTCCAGAAGGCCGCGAAGGCGAAGTGACCGGAAAGGGACAACCATGGCGAAACTCGATATCCTCGATCAAAACGGCCGGACGGCCGGCCAGATGGACCTGCCTGAGTCCGTCTTCGCCGGACGCCCGAACGACCACCTGATCTACGAAGCCGTCATCAACTACCGGGCCAACCAGCGGCAAGGCACGGCGGCCACCAAGACCCGGGCCTTCGTGTCCGGCGGCGGCAAGAAGCCTTGGCGGCAGAAGGGCACCGGCCGGGCCCGCGTCGGCAGCACGCGCTCACCTCTTTGGAAGAAGGGCGGGACGGTCTTCGGACCGCAGCCCCGCGACTATTCCTACGAGCTGCCGAAGAAGGCCCGCCGGGGCGCCCTCCGCTCCGCCCTGGCCAAGAAGCACGCCGACCAGGAGCTTCTCGTCGCCGAAGCGCTCGAGCTCAAGGCCCCCAAGACCAAGGAGGCCGCGGCCCTGCTCAAGGCGCTCAAGCTTGAGTCGGCCCTGCTCGTCGACCTCGCCGAAAACGCCAACCTGTTCAAGGCCGTCCGCAATCTGCCGCGGGTCAAGGCGGTCGACGTGGCCGGCCTCAACATCTACGACGTCCTCGCCCACAAGTCGGTCGTCTTCAGCCGGCGGGCGTTCGAGGCCGTCCTGGAGAAACTGACGTGATCAAAGACCCCCACAAGATCATCCTCCGCCCGGTGATCACGGAAAAGACGACCCAACTCAAGGCCATGAGCGGGGTCATCTGCTTCGAGGTCGCCCGGAACGCCAACAAGATCGAGATCAAGCGGGCCATCGAGCACCTGTTCAAGACCAAGGTCGCCGAGGTCCGGACCCAGACGAAGGCCGGCAAGGTGCGCCGCGTCGGCCGCAGCGCCGGCCGCACGAACGACTGGAAGAAGGCCTACGTCCGGCTGCGCGAAGGCGAGAAACCGATCGAATACTTCGAGGCGGCGTAACATGGGCATCAAAACCTACCGGCCAATGACCCCCGGCCTGCGCCACAGGACGGGCAACCGCTACGACGAGCTGAGCGGCGAAGGCCCCTACAAGCCGCTGCTCGTGTCCCTGTCCAAGTCCGGCGGGCGCGACAGCCGCGGCCGCCTCTCGATGAGGAACCGGGGCGGCGGGCACAAGAAGCTCTACCGCGTCGTCGATTTCAAGCGCGACAAGATCGACATCCCGGGCACCGTGGAGACCGTCGAGTACGATCCCAACCGGTCCTCGTTCATCTCCCTCGTCAAGTACCGGGACGGCGAGCGCCGCTACATTATCTACCCCGCCGGGCTCAAGGTCGGGCAGGAGGTCGTTTCGACCGACCGCCAGGCCGACATCCTGCCGGGCAACGCCATGCCGCTGCGGTTCATCCCGCTCGGCACGGTCATCCACAACATCGAGCTCCGGAAGGACAAGGGCGGCCAGGTCGCCAAGTCCGCCGGGGCCGGCGCCCAGATCCTGGCCAAGGAAGGGGACTACGCCCAGGTCCGCCTGCCGTCGTCGGAGATCCGCAAAGTCCACCTGGACTGCCGGGCCACGATCGGCCAGATCGGCAACCTCGACCACTCGAACATCAGCGTCGGCAAGGCCGGCCGGAGCCGCTGGAAAGGCATCCGGCCCCACGTCCGCGGCACGGCCATGAACCCCATCGACCATCCGCACGGCGGCGGCGAGGGGAAGGCCAAAGGCGGCCGCCATCCGGTCAGCCCCACGGGCATCCCGACCAAGGGCTACAAGACCCGCCAGAACAAGCGGACCCAGGCCTTCATCGTCCGGCGCAGGAGCAAGTAACCATGAGCAGATCACTCCGCAAGGGCCCGTTCATCGACGACCACCTCCTGGAGAAGGTCCAGGCCCTATCGACGCCCGCGGCCAAGCGCCAGGTTATCAAGACCTGGTCCCGCCGGTCGACGATCATCCCCGAGATGGTCGGCCTGACCATCGGCGTCCACAACGGCCGGAAGTTCATCCCGGTCTTCGTCACCGAGAACATGGTTGGCCACAAGCTCGGCGAGTTCTCCCCGACGCGGCACTTCAAAGGCCATACCTCCAAGACCGCCCGGCAGCTGAAGGCGGAGGCGAAGTCATGACCACGCCCGCCCCCGCGCCCCTCTCCCACGCCATCGCCCGCTTCGTGCGGATGAGCCCCCAGAAGGGCCGGCTCGTGGCCGACCTCGTCCGCGACCGCTACGTCGGCGAGGCCCTGACCATCCTGCGCTTCAGCGAACGGAAGAAGATCAGCGCCATCCTCGAGAAGGTCCTGCGCTCGGCCATCGCCAACGCCCAGCAGAAGTCGCCCAACGTCGATGTCGACACGCTTTACATCTCGCGCATCCAGATCAACGGCGGGCCGATCGCCAAGCGGATCCGCCCGGCCCCCCAGGGACGGGCCTACCGCGTCCAGAAGCGGACCAGCCACGTCCACATCTATCTTGACGAAAAGGGGAAATGACCGTGGGACAGAAAACGCATCCGTACGGGTTCCGGCTCGGCTTCAACAAGCCCTGGTCCTCCCGCTGGTTCGCCAAGGGCCCCGATTACGCCCGGCTCATCCATGAAGACCTGAAGATGAAGAAGGCCATCAAGGAGAAGTACTTCCACGCCGGCATCGCCGGCGTCGACGTCGAGCGCGTCGGCCCGAAGATCCGGGTCATCATCCACACCGCCAGGCCCGGCATCATCATCGGCCGCGGCGGCAAGGAGATCGAGAGCCTCAAGAGCTACCTCGAGACGATCGCCAAGCGCGATGTCTACATCGACATCCGCGAGGTCGACAAGCCCGAGCTCAACGCCCTGCTCGTCGGCGAGAGCATCGCCGTCCAGCTCGAAAAGCGCATCGCCTACCGGCGGGCTATGCGCAAGGCCGTCGAGTTCGCCCTCAAGATGGGGGCCAAGGGGATCAAGGTCATGTGCGCCGGACGGCTCGGCGGCGTCGAGATCGCCCGGTCCGAGTGGTACCTCAAGGGCCAGCTGCCCCTGCAGACCCTCAAGGCCGACATCGACTTCGCCTTCACCGAGGCCTTTACGACCTACGGCCAGATCGGCATCAAGGTCTGGGTCTACCGGGGCGACGTCGAGAAGCCCAAGATGACCTCCCAGATGGCCGAAGTCGAGGAGATCTAGCCATGTTGATGCCCGCGAAAGTCAAATACCGCAAGCAGCAGCGGGGCCGCATGCGCGGCACCGCCCTGCGCGGCGGCACCCTGAGCTTCGGCGAGTTCGGCCTCCAGGCCCTCGAGCCCGGCTGGCTCTCCTCCCGGCAGATCGAGGCTGGCCGCATCACCATCACCCGCCACATGAAGCGGAAAGGCAAGCTCTGGATCCGGACCTTCCCCTGGAAGTCCGTCACCAAGAAGCCGACCGAGGTCCGCATGGGCAAGGGCAAGGGCGACCCCGAGTTCTGGGTCGACGTCATCCGGCCCGGCAAGATCCTCTTCGAGCTCGAAGGGATCGACCTGGCCGAGGCCAAGGAGGCCATGCGCCTGGCGGCCCACAAGCTGCCCATCAAGACGCGCTTCATCTCGCGGGAACAGAGGGAGCTCCGATGAAGATCAAGGAACTCAGGGAACTGTCGCCGGAGGAGCTGAGGCACCGGGAGACGGAGCTCGTCGACCAGCTCTTCAAGCTCCGCTTCCAGAAATCGCTCGGCCAGCTCGATAGCCCGATGAAGATCAAGACCCTCAAACGGGACAGCGCCCGGATCAAGACGCTCTTGAACCAGTCGGCCAAGGCCACGGAGTAGCTTATGGACACGCCCAAACAGCCACGCAAGACGACCAAGGTCGGGACCGTCGTCGCCAAGAAGATGGCGAAGACCGTCACGGTCCAGGTGGAGCGCCAGGTCCGCCACCCCCTGTACCGCAAGACCATCCGGCGGAAACAGACCTTCCTCGTCCACGATGAGGCCGGGACCTGCAAGGTCGGCGACATCGTCCGCATCATCGAGACGCGGCCGATCAGCAAGACCAAGCGGTGGCGCGTCGTCGCCGTCGTCGGGTTGACGCCCGAACTGACGGCCAGCCCGATCGTGGAGAACCCGATCGAGGAGCCGAAGACGGGAGAATCCCAATGATCCAGATGCGCACGATGCTGAAGGTCGCCGACAACTCCGGCGCCCGGCGGATCCAGGCGATCACGCCGCTCGGCGGGAGCGTCGGCCCGATCGCCCGGATCGGCGACATCATCTCGGCCACGGTCAAGGAAGCCGACCCCGAGAGCAAGGTCCAGAAGGGCACGGTCGTCCGGGCCGTCATCATCCGGACCCGCAAGGAGCTCCGCCGCCGGGACGGCTCCTATATCCGCTTCGAGGACAACGCCGCGGTCATCATCGACAAGGCCGGCGAGCCGATCGGGACCCGCGTCTTCGGGCCCGTCGGGCGCGAGCTCCGCGAGCGGAAGTTCACCAAGATCATCTCGCTCGCGCCGGAGGTCCTCTGATGTCCAAGATCGCGCTGAAGAAGAACGACCAGGTCATCGTCATCCGGGGCAAGGACAAGGGCAAACAGGGCAAGGTCCTGAAGCTCTTCCCGGAGACGAACCGGGTCATCGTCGAACGGATCAACTTCGTCAAGCACTTCGTCAAGGCCGACCGCGGCCGCAACCAGCAGGGCGGGGTCATGGAGAAGGAGGCGCCCATCGCGGTCTCCAACGTCATGCTCTACTGCTCGGAGTGCGCCCAGGGCGTCCGGACGCGGACGCGCCGCCTCGAGGACGGCAGCACGGTCCGCCTCTGCCACCGCTGCGAGACGATGATCGAACGAGGCAAGTGAGGAACCCGCGATGAGCCGCTTATACGACAAATACAGAACCGAGGTCGTCCCGGCCCTGCAGGAGGAGCTCGGCATCAAGAACGTCATGGCCGTGCCCCGGCTGGTCAAGATCATCGTCAACGTCGGCGTCGGCGACGCGATCGCGAACAGCAAGCTCCTGGACGCGGCCAAGGCCGAGCTGGCCCAGATCACCGGCCAGCTGCCCGGCGTCGGCCGGGCCAAGAAGTCCATCTCGGCGTTCAAGCTGAGGAAGGGCGTGCCGATCGCGTGCTACGTCACCCTCCGCAACCGGCGGATGTACGAGTTCCTCGACCGGCTGGTCAACATCGTCCTGCCGCGGGTCCGCGACTTCCGCGGCGTCCCGGCCACGTCCTTCGACGGCCGGGGCAACTACACCCTGGGGATGCGCGACCAGCTCGTCTTCCCCGAGATCGACTACACCAAGGTCGAGCGGCCCCGGGGCATGAACATCACCATCGTCACGACGGCCCGGACCGACAAGGAAGCCCTGGCGCTCCTCAAGCGCCTCGGCATGCCCTTCCGGGAATCCTGAGAATCGAGGTCGATATGGCAACTACTGCGCGCATGGCCAAGATGGTCCGGCAGCCCAAATACGCGATCCGGGTCCGCCACCGCTGCCGCAAGTGCGGCCGGCCCCGGGCGTATTACCGGAAGTTCGATCTCTGCCGCCTCTGCTTCCGCGAGCTGGCGCTCAAGGGCGAGATCCCGGGCGTGACCAAGTCGTCGTGGTGAGATCGAGAAAGGAACAGCCATGGATTCGTTATCTGATCTGCTCACCCGGATCCGCAACGGCGTGAAGTCCAAGAAGCGGGAAGTCAACATCCCGGCCTTCCGCCTGGGGGTCGAGGTCGTCAAGATCCTCAAGGACGAGGGCTACATCAAGAACTACAAGGTCATCGACGACAAGAAGCAGGGCCTGCTTAACGTGACCCTGAAATACACCGAGGACAACCGGAGCGTCATCAGCGGCCTCAAGCGGGTCAGCACGCCCGGCTGCCGGATCTACTGCACCCGGGACTCCGTCCCCAAGGTCCTGGACGGCCTGGGCCTGGTCATCGTCTCGACGTCCCGCGGCGTCATGTCCGGGAAGGCCTGCGAGGACGCCGGGGCCGGCGGCGAGGTCCTCGCCAGCATCTGGTAGGGGAGAGCATCATGTCGAGAGTCGGCAAGAAACCCATCGCCATCCCGGCCGGCGTGACCGTCACGGTCCACCCGGACCGGATCGACTTCAAGGGCCCGAAGGGCGGGCTGACAACGCCCCTCCGGCCGGGCATCACGGCCGCCCTCGAGGACGGCCAGCTCGTCCTGAACCGGGCGGACGATACGAAGCAGGCCCGGGCCGACCACGGCCTCGGGCGGGCCCTGGCCCACAACGCCGTCGTCGGCGTCACGGTCGGCTACGTGAAGAAGCTCGAGATCGTCGGCGTCGGCTACAAGGCCAAAATCGACAAGGGCAGGCTCGAGATCAGCCTCGGCTATTCCCGGCCGATCAGCTACGACATCCCGGCCGGCGTCGAGATCGCGGCCGAGAAGCCCACGCTCCTGACGGTGCGGGGCATCGACCGGCAGAAGGTCGGCCAGGTCGCCGACGACATCAAGAGCCTCCGCATCCCGGACCCCTACAAGCAGAAGGGCGTCCGGTACCTCGGCGAGCGGCTCATCAAGAAAGAACGCAAAGCGGGAGTGACCGGTGCTTAAAGACAAGACGACTGAACGCAAGGTCCGGGACGACCGTCTCCGGAAACGGATCCGCGAGCGGGTCCAGGGCACGCCCGAGCGGCCGCGCCTCTACGTGTACAAGAGCAACGCCTACGTCTATACGCAGGTCATCGACGACCGGAAGGGGGCCGTCCTCCTGACCGCGTCGACGCTCGAGAAGGAGTTCCGGGCCAAGGCCAAGAACACCAAGAACAAGGACGCCTGCGCCCTGCTCGGCGAGATCGTGGGCCGGCGGCTCAAGGCGGCCAAGATCGAGAAGGTCGTCTTCGACCGCGGCACCCACCCCTACCACGGACGCATCAAGACCCTGGCCGACGCCATCCGCAAGGAAGGCATCCAGTTCTGATCGGGCGGACGAACAAGGAGAGCAACGTGGACGATCGCAGACACCAGAGAAAAGTCGGGGTCCTCGACGAAGAGGGCATGGAGCTCAAGGACCAGGTCATTTCCATCCGCCGGGTCACCAAGGTCGTCAAGGGCGGCAAGAACCTGAGCTTCTCGGCCCTCGTCGCCGTCGGCGACGAGCGTGGCCGGGTCGGCATCGGCAAGGGCAAGGCCCGCGAAGTGCCCCAGGCCATCGCCAAGGGCGTCGAGGCGGCCCGCAAGAGCATGATCCGCGTGCCCCTCGCCGACACGACCATCCCGCACCTCGTCAAGGGCGTCGACGGCGCGGGCCTGGTCGTCCTCCGCCCCGCCTCCAAGGGCACGGGCGTCATCGCCGGCGGCGCCGTCCGCGTCATCATGCAGCTCGCCGGCATCCGGGACATCCTGACGAAGTCCATCCGCAGCAGCAACCCCATCAGCGTCGCCAACGCGACCCTGGACGCCCTCCGGCACATCCGGAACCCGGAGGACGTGGCCAAGCTCCGCGGAAAGGCGAAAGGTGCGCTATGAGCGACGTTCCGACGAAAACCGCCAAGTCGCCGAAGAAGACAGAAAAGGCCGGCGGCGGCGAACGTTCCATCAAGGTCACGCTGGTCCGCAGCCTGATCAGCACGCCCCCCGACCAGAGGGCGACGGCCAAGGGCCTGGGCCTGCGCAAGCCCCAATCGAGCGCGATCCTCAAGGACACCCCCGGGGTCCGGGGCATGATCCGCAAGATCGGCTGGGCCCTCAAGGTCGAAACCGTGGAGAAGCCATGAACCTCAGCAACCTGAAACCGGCCAAAGGATCGAAGAAAGGCCGCAAGCGCGTCGGCCGCGGCCCGGGCTCGGGCTGGGGCAAGACCGCCGGGGCCGGCAGCAAGGGCCAGCTCCAGGGCAGCGGCTATTCCCGCAAGCGCGGCTTCGAGGGCGGCCAAATGCCCCTGACGCGGCGCATCCCCAAGCGGGGCTTCACGAACATCTTCCGCGAGGAGATGGCCGTCGTCAACCTCGACCGCCTGGCCAAGCTGCGCAAGGACGAGATCGGGCCCCAGGAAATGGCCGACCACCGGCTCATCGGGAGCGCCGCGGACAAGGTCAAGGTCCTCGGCCGCGGCGAGCTCGGCTCGGCCAAGACCGTCAAGGCCCACGCCTTCTCGGGCTCGGCCGTGAAAAAGATCGAAGCCAAGGGCGGCCGGGCCGTCGTCATCGAGAAAGACTAATGTTAGACAGCATCCGCAACATCTTCAGCATCCCGGAGCTCCGCAAGAGGGTCATCTTCACCCTCCTCCTGCTCGCGGTCTACCGGATCGGCGGGCAGATCCCGAACCCCGGCCTCAACGCCGTAGCCCTCAAGGAGTTCTGGCAGTCCCAGAAGGGCTCTCTCTTCGGGTTCGTCGACCTGTTCTCCGGGCGGAATATGTCCCGGATGACCATCTTCGCCCTGGGCATCATGCCCTACATCTCGGCCTCGATCATCCTCCAGCTCCTGACCGTCGTCTGGCCCTACCTCGAGCGGCTGTCGAAGGAAGGCGAGCTCGGCCGCAAGAAGATCACCCAGTACACCCGCTACGGAACGATCGGCATCTGCCTCATCCAGGCCTTCGGCATCGCCATCTTCCTCGAGGCCATCCGGACGCCGGCCGGGGCGTCGATCGTCATCAACCCGGGCTGGGGCTTCAAATTATTGACCGTGCTGACCATGACGACGGGGACCGTCTTCGTCATGTGGCTCGGCGAGCAGATCTCCGAGCGCGGCATCGGCAACGGCATTTCGCTCATCATCTTCGCCGGCATCGTCGTCAGCTTCCCGAGCGGCCTGCTCAACATGGTCTCCGGGCTGCGGACCGGGGCCATGGACCCGCTGAAGATGATCTTCCTGGGCGCCCTGATGACGGTCGTCATCGCCTTCATCGTCTTCGTCGAGCGCGGCCAGCGCCGCATCCCCGTCTCCTACGCGAAGCGGGTCGTGGGCCGCAAGGTCTACGGCGGCCAGAGCACGCACCTGCCGCTGCGCGTCAACACCGGCGGCGTCATCCCGATCATCTTCGCCGCCTCGGTCATCACCATCCCGGCGACGATCGCCAACCTTATCAAGATCCCGTGGATGCAGTCGATCGCCGCCCAGTTCGGGATGGGCATGCCCCTGTATACCATCGTCTACGTCGCGGCCATCATCTTCTTCACGTACTTCTACATCTCGATCATCTTCAATCCCGTCGACGTGGCCGACAACCTCCGCAAATACGGCGGGTTCATCCCCGGCATCCGGCCCGGCAAGAACACGTCCGACTTCATCGACGACGTCCTCAGCCGGATCACCCTGGCCGGCGCCGTCTACCTCGCGGCCGTGGCCATCCTGCCGGAGTTCCTGATCACCGGCTTCAAGATCCAGGCCCTGCCGTGGGTCGGGCCCTGGCTCGAGGCCAACCTGCCCAAGTTCATCACCCAGGGCCTGGGCATCGACTTCCTCTTCGGCGGCACCTCGATCCTGATCGTCGTCGGCGTGGCCATGGACACGATGCAGCAGATCGAGGCCCAGCTCGTCATGCGCCACTACGACGGCTTCATGCGCCGCAGCCGCATCCGCGGGAGGCGCGGATGAGGATCATCCTTCTCGGTGCGCCCGGGAGCGGCAAGGGGACCGTGGCCGAAGCCCTGCGCGGGGCCTACGGCTTCCCCAAGATCTCCACGGGAGACCTGCTCCGCGAGGCCGTCCGGGACAAGACCCCTCTCGGGCTCGTCGCCGCGTCCCAGATGGGCAAGGGCGGTCTCGTCGACGATGCGACCGTGCTGGCCCTGCTCCGCGAGCGCCTGGCCCGGGCGGACTGCCAGGGCGGCTACGTCCTCGACGGCTTCCCCCGGAACCTGTCCCAAGCGGACTCCCTCGAGGCCCTCGGGTCCGAAGGCCCGGAGATCGTCTTCGACCTCCAGGTCACGGACAAGGTCGTCCTCAGCCGGCTCGCCAACCGCCGGACCTGCCCCCACTGCGAGGCCATCTACCACCTGGTCAACAAGCCGCCGAAAAAGGCCGGGATCTGCGACGTCTGCGGCACGGCCCTGGTCCAGCGGAAGGACGACACGCCCGAGGTCATCCTCGAGCGGATGAAGACCTACCACGCCAAGACCGAGCCCCTCGTCGCCCGCTATGCCGCCAAGGGCGAGCTCCATGTCGTCGACGGCAACGGGCCGGCCGGGGACGTCCTCCGCGAGGTCCACCGCGTCCTCGAGGCCCTTCTCGGGAGAGCGGGAGAGGCGGGGAAGTGACGATGATCACCTTAAAGTCCGGCGCCGAGCTCGAGGCCATGCGGCAGAGCAGCCGCATCGTGGCCGTTGTCCTTGGCGAGCTCGAGCCGCTCATCCGTCCCGGCCTCCGGACCCGCGACCTCGACCTCTACGCCGAGAAGCGGACCCGCGAGCTCGGCGCGGTGCCGGCCTTCAAGGGCTACCGCGGCTATCCGGCCTCGGTCTGCATCTCGGTCAACGAGGAGATCATCCACGGCATCCCCTCGGGGCGCCTGCTCCAGGAAGGCGACGTCGTCAGCCTGGATTTCGGCGTCCTCTACGAGGGGTTCTACAGCGACTCGGCCCTGACGGCCCCCGTCGGCCGGGCCTCGGCCGAGGCCCAGCGGCTGATCGCCGCCGCCGAGCGCTCGTTCTATAAGGGCCTCGAGCAGATGAAAGAGGGAGGCCGCCTATCGGACATCTCGGCGGCTATCCAGGCCTCGGTCGAGAGCGAGGGTTACTCGGTCATCCGCCAGTTCGTCGGCCACGGCATCGGCCGGGCTCTCCACGAGGAGCCCCAGGTCCCGAACTTCGGGCCGGCCGGCCGCGGGCCGAAGATCCGCCCCGGCCTGACGCTGGCCATCGAGCCGATGATCGCCGCCGGCGGCTACGAGGTCGAGATCCTCGACGACGGCTGGACGGCCATCACCCGCGACCGGAGCCTCTCCGCCCATTATGAGCACACGGTGGCCATGACCGAGAACGGGCCGGAGATCCTGAGCGCCCGGCCGCCGGCGGACGCCCGGCCGGGAGGCGGCGTCCCCAAAGAGGGCCCCCATGCCTAGACAGGACATGTTCGAAGCGGAGGGCGTCGTCCTGGAAACCCTGCCGAACGCCATGTTCCGCGTCGAGCTGCAGAACAAGCACATCATCCTGGCCCACATCTCCGGCAAGATGCGCAAGCACTTCATCCGCATCCTGCCGGGCGACCGGGTCCTCCTGGAGCTGTCGCCCTACGACCTGACCAAGGGCCGGATCACCTACCGGTTTAAATAATCGAGGACAAAGGACGAGCCGATGAAAGTCAAAGCCTCCGTCAAGAAGATCTGCCGGAACTGCAAGATCGTCCGGCGCAAGGGCGTGGTGCGGGTCATCTGTTCCAACCCGCGGCACAAACAAAAACAGGGATAACGAGGTACACCCATGGCACGAATCGCAGGCATCACCCTCCCGCCGGACAAGCGGATCGAGTTCGGACTGACCTACATCTACGGCATCGGCCGGTCCAAGAGCAACCAGATCCTGGCCGAGGCCAAGATCGACAAGAACAAAAAGGTCAAGGCCCTGTCCGATGACGAGGTCAACAAGATCCGCCAGATCATCGAGAAACGGGAGAAGATCGAAGGCGACCTCCGCAAGGACGTCACCATGAACATCAAGCGGCTGGTCGACATCGGCTGCTACCGCGGCCTCCGGCACAAGAAGAAACTGCCCGTCCGGGGCCAGCGGACCAAGACCAACGCCCGGACCCGCAAGGGGAGCAAGGGCCAGCGGATCAAGAAGCTCAAAGAGAAGAAAGCGTAAGGAGGGCCAGCCGCCATGCCGCCAAAAACGAGCGCAAAAAAGAAAAAAGCCCGCAAGGAGGTCGGATTCGGGGTGGCCCACATCCAATCGACCTTCAACAACACGATCATCACCATCACCGACCACTCGGGCGCGACGGTCGTCTGGGCCAGCGCCGGCACGTCCGGCTTCAAAGGCGCCCGGAAGGGGACGCCCTTCGCCGCCCAGCTCGCGGCCAAGGACGCCGCGACCAAGGCTCGCGAGTTCGGCGTCCGCTACGTCGACGTCCGGCTCAACGGGCCCGGCGCCGGGCGCGAGTCGTCCATCCGCGCCATGCAGGCCGCCGGCATCGAGATCAGGTCCATCAAGGATGTGACGCCGATCCCGCACAACGGCTGCCGCGTCCGCCGCCGCCGGCGCGTCTGAGGCCGGGAGGAGAGAGAAAACCCATGGCGAAATATCAAGGAGCCGAGTGCCGGCTCTGCCGCGTCGAAAAGAACAAGCTCTATTTCAAGGGGGCCAAGTGCCTGACGGACAAGTGCCCGCTCGAGCGCCGGGCCTACGCCCCGGGCCAGCACGGCCGCTCCCGCAAGCGGGTCCTCGGCTATGCCATCCAGCTCCGCGAGAAGCAGAAGCTGAAAAGGTATTACGGCATGTCCGAGGAGCAGTTCCGCTTCTTCTTCGAGCGGGCCGAGCGCCAGAAGGGCGTCACCGGCGAGAACCTGCTGTCGATGCTCGAACGCCGTCTGGACAACGCCGTGTTCCTCTGCGGCTTCTCCCTGTCCCGGGCCCACGCCCGCCAGCTCATCGGGCACGGCCACTTCCGGCTCAATGAGCACAAGGCCGACATCGCCTCCGCCCTCGTCAAGCCGGGCGACCTCATCGCCTTTCGGCCCCGCTCGGCCAAGAGCGAGGATGTCCAGGCCGTTGTGGCCTCGAACCGCTCCAAGACCGTCCCGGGCTGGCTCGAGGTCGACTGGGAGAACCTGAAGGCCCGGGTCCTGGCGCTGCCGACGCGCGCCGACGTCACGCTGCCGGTCGAGGAACACCTGGTCGTCGAGCTGTACTCCAAGTAAGGGGAAGGAGAGGTCCCATGACAGAGACGAATTTCCAGAGGCCGAAGTTCCTGGAGGTCGATTTCGAGACCCTGACGCCGCAGCACGGGCGCTTCCAGGCCCAGCCGTTCGAGCGGGGCTATGGGGTCACGGTGGGCAACGCCCTGCGGCGCATCCTGCTCTCCTCGATCACCGGCGCGGCCATCACCGCGGTCCGCATTCACGGCGTGCTCCACGAGTTCTCGACCATCCCCGGCGTCGTCGAGGACGTCACCGACATCATCCTCAACCTCAAGAGCATCCCTCTGAAGCACAAAGGCGACGAGCCGCGGCGGATGACGATCAAGAAGACCGGCCCGGCCACTGTGACTGCGGCCGACATCAGCCACGACGCCGACATCGAGATCCTCGACGCCACGATCCCGATCGCCTCCCTCGACATCGACGGGACGCTCGAGGTCGAGATGGTCGTCAAGAACGGCCGGGGCTACATCCCCGCCGACCAGAACTTCGACGAAGACCAGAGCCTCGACACCATCCCGCTCGACTCCTCGCATTCGCCCGTCCTCAAGGTCAACTACAAGGTCGAGCCGGCCCGCGTCGGCAAGCGCATCGATTACGAGGGCCTGACCCTCGAGATCTGGACGACGGGGGCCATTCGGCCCATGAACGCCCTGTCGCAGGCGGCCAAGCTCATGCGCGACCACCTCGGCATCTTCCTCAACGTCGTCGATGAGCCGCTCGAGCACGAGCTGGCCCCGTCGAAGAAAGAGATCCCGTACCTCAACCAGGTCGACGTCCTGGCCAAGACGATCGATCACCTGGAGCTCTCGGTCCGGTCCAACAACTGCCTGCGGTCGGCCGGCATCGAGCGGATCTACGAGCTCGTGCAGAAGACCGAGGACGAGCTCCTCAAGACCAAGAACTTCGGCCGCAAGTCGCTGGCCGAGATCAAGGACACCCTGGCCAATCTGAACCTCGGGCTGAACATCGAGCTCCACCCCAAGCTCATCGAGCGGATCCAGGCGGAGATCAAGACCAGCGCGCCCGAGAAGGAGACGCAGTCGTGAGGCATCAGGTCAAGAAAGGCAATCTAGGGCGCAACACGGCCCACCGGCGGGCGTTGTTGCGCAATCTCGTGACGTCCTTCCTCGAGAAGGAACGGATGCGGACGACCCTGGCCAAGGCCCGGGAGACCAGGCCGCTGGCTGAGAAGATGATCACCCTGGCCAAGCGGAACACGCTGCACGCGCGGCGCCAGGCCCTGGCCTATATGACCAAGGAGGCCGCGGTCAAGAAGCTCTTCGAGGACATCGGGCCGCGGTTCACCGAACGGCCCGGCGGCTACACCCGGATCGTCAAGCTCGACCGCCGCTCCGGCGACGGCGCGGCCATGGCCATGATCGAGCTCGTCGGCACGGAATTCAAGGCCAAGACCAAGAAGAAGAAAGAGAAGAAACCGGCCGCCGCAGCGAAGTAAGTCATCCCCGGGGGCATGTACGCTTCGTACGTGCCCCCTTTTTTTGCCTAGAAAATCCCTCGACTAAGGTCGCAGAAATCCGGCTGCGTTTGCCCAGCCGAAGAGAAAATAGCTCGATCAGGATATTTCGCAGAAATCCCCCTCCGTGTATCTCCGGGGGATTTCTGCCCTCCGCTCACGTCGTTCGCTGCGGTCGGCTTGCCCTCCGCTCGCTAACGCTTCGCTTCGGTCGGACGGCGCGCAGCCACGTAGATCTTCGCCCAGCGATCGACCTTGAGGTTGTCGATCCGGACACAGGGCGTCTGGTAGGTCGTGTCGTTGATGAAGTTCTCGCCGTCGATCATCATCCCGACATGGCTGATGTGACCGATGTCCCGGCCGAAAAAGACGAGGTCGCCGGCCTGCTCCTGCCCCTTGGGAACCTCGACGAGGCCGCTCTTCGTCATCTGGATGTCGGCGTCGCGCAGGATGGGAATGCCGCCCATGCGGTAGATGAGCTGGGCGAAACCGGAGCAGTCGAGGCCGAGCGGGGACCGGCCGGCCCAAAGGTAGTTGATCCCCAGAAAGCGCTTCGACAGGGCGACCATGTCGGCGCCCGGCAGGCGCGGCCAGGTCCAGGGGGTGTCGTGGGCCTCGCCGTCGCCTTTCTGGACAAAGGCCTTGCCGCCGCACGGGAGAGTGATCTCGAACCAGCGCTCGTTGCGGTCGGAGGCGATCTCCAGCACCGCGCTGATCGGCGCGACCTTGACCGGCTTGTGCTCGGTCACGTCGGGCTCGCGGTATGTATTGGCAAGGAGGGCGGTGACGACGAAGACCTTGCCGGCCGAGGCGTAGGCCTTCTCGCCGGGCTTGACCATCCGCAGGGACGAGGCCACGACCCAGCCCTGGTAGGTGTCGGGTGTCTCGATCTGGCACCACGTCTCGCCGTTGGCCGCCTTCTCGGTCTTCAGGACCTTGACGTTCTCGCCGAGCAGGGCCTGGCTGACGACATCGGTGTCGACCGTGGCGGTGCGGAACATATTCTCGGCGGTGTTGATCACGACCGCCGTCTGCGGCGTCGCGGCCTGGCCCGACGCGAGGGCCAGGGCAGGGGAGAGGGCGATCAGGAGGATCGCGGTCCACGTCTTCGACATCGGCAGCCTCCTTGAAGGAATCGGAAAAAATATCATAAACCCAAGCCCCCGGAGACGCAAGAGCGGAGTCCGAAGATCTGGACGAAGTACCCGGAAAAGCCCTTGTGTCCCGGATTTTCCCGGGATTATAATCACGGGGAGAGGAGAGGACATGCAACGCAAAGAGTTTCTCAGGATCGGGCTCGCGGCCGCGGGCGGCTCGCTCGTCTCGTTCCGATCGGGCCTGGCCCGGGCCCTGTCCACAGGCGGCGGCAAGACCAAGCTCTCCGTCAAGGTCATGGACCTCAAGCTCCAGTATGCCTGGGGCCTGTCGCGGGGGACCTGGACGACGCGCCGCAACGCCTTCGTCCGGATCGAGCGCGACGGCGTCGCCGGCCTGGGCGAGGCCGCCCCGATCGCCCGGTATAACGAGAACGCCGAGGGCGCCGCCGTTTTCTTCGAGAGGGCCCGCCCGGTCCTCGAGCGCGACCTGTGGGAGTACTACGTCCGCTGGAACGAGATCGAGTCCCTGGCCCCGGCGGAGCACGCCGCCAAGGCGGCCCTCGACATGGCCCTTCTCGACTGGGTCGGCAAGAAGCTCGGCGTCCCGGTCTGGAAGCTCCTCGGCCTCGACAAGAGCGCGGCCCTGAAAACGACCTATTCCATCGGCATCGACGAGGTCCCGGTGATGCAGGAAAAAGTCCGCGCCTACCCGGATTTCCCTGTTTACAAGATCAAGGTCGGCACCAAGGATGACCGGAAGATCCTCGAGGGCATCCGGGCCGTCACCTCTAAACCGCTCCGGGTCGACGCCAACGAGGGCTGGAAGACGAAGGAAGAGGCCCTCGCAAACATCGATTGGATGGCAGGCATGGGGGTCGAGTACGTCGAGCAGCCCATGCCCGCCGAGATGATCCAGGACTTCGCCTGGCTCAAGGAGCGCGCCAAGCTCCCGATCTACGCCGACGAGAGCCTGATGAAGGCCCAGGACATCCCGCGCATCGCCCCCTATTTCGACGGCCTCAACATCAAGCTCATGAAGTGCGGCGGGATCCAGGAGGCCGTGCGCATGGTCGCCATGGCCCGGGCCCTGGGCCTAAAGCTGATGATCGGCTGCATGGTCGAGACGTCCCTGGCCATCTCCGCGGCGGCCGCGATTACGCCCCTGTTCGATCACGCGGACCTCGACGGCAATCTCCTTTCGGCGACGGACCCCTTCAAGGGCGTGAAAACGATCAAGGGGCAGCTGGTCCTCAACGACAAGCCGGGCCTCGGGGTCGAAGGCAGCGTCTGGTAGGCGGGCCGCTCAGGAGGTCTTGCCGACCTCGATCGAGAGCTTCTGGCCGACGAACAGGATGTCGGAGGAGAGGCCATTCGCGGCCTTGATCTTGTCGACCGTCGTCTTGAACGCCTGGGCGATCGAGAAGAGCGTGTCGCCGCCCCGGACGGTGTAGGTGATCTTTTCCCCGGCCGCGGCCGTGGCCGCCGGCGCGGAGGTCTCCGAGCCCGCCCCCCCCGGGACTCGGAGCACCTGGCCCGGATAAATGAGCGTCCGGCTCCTCAGGCTATTGAGGCGGGCCAGGCTGTCGACCGAGGTTCTGTAGCGGCGGGCGATGGCGCCCAGGTTGTCCCCGGGACGCACGGTATAGCGGTCGGTGACCACGTCGGGCGGGATGTACTGAGGCAGCGAAGCGATGCAGGCCAGGCATTTATCGCCGTACCCGGCCGGGACGCGGAGATCGTAGGCGTAGTTCGGTGTCGAGTCGTGGCGGAGCTCGGAGTTCAGGTTGACGAGCAGGGCGGGATCGAGCCCGAGGTTCTGGGACAGGGTGGCCAGCTTGACGGCCGCGTCGACCCGCGCCGTCTCGGTCTGGAGCGGCGGATCGGGGGCCGGCAGGCTGAAGCCGTACTTGGCCGGATCGCCGACGATGAGCAGGGTGGCGATGAACCGCGGCACATGCCGGGCGGTTTCGAACGGCAGGTTGGCGAAGATGTCCCAGAAGCTGTCGAAATACCCCGCCTTCTGGTAGCGGATGACCTTCTGGACCTGGGCTTCGCCGCAGTTGTAGGCGGCGATGGCCGAGGTCCAGTCGCCGAACATGTCGTGGAGCTCGATCATGTACCGGATGGCGGCCCGGGTGGCCTTGACCGGGTCCATGCGCTCGTCGACGTACTTGTCCTGCTTCAATCCGTACCGGTAGCCGGTCGAGCGGATGAACTGCCACATGCCCAGGGCTCGGGCCCGCGACAGGGCGCGGGGGCGGAAAGCGCTCTCGATGAGGGGGATCCAGGACAGTTGCTCGGGGAGATGCTCCTGGCGCAGCTCCTCGAGGATCATGCCCCGATAGAGGCCGGAGCGCTTATAAGCGTCCTCGAAGGCGGCCCGCTCGACCGTCTGGAAGGACTTGATCTCCTTCTGGACCCATTGGTTCTCGACGAGCGGGATGGAGCCGTTGACCGAGGAGGCCAGGGTCGTATGGGAGGCGGAGATCGTCTGGATGCGCTGGGCGATGAGGACGCGAAGATCGTGCTTTTCCTGCCAGAGCGCCGAATCGGCCGGGATCGACATCCGCAGGAGATAGCCGTAGGCTTCGTCGAGCTTGACGAGCGCCCCCTCCATGTCCTCCCGGTCGAGGGCCGTCTGGGCCTCTTCGACCGTGGCCAGCGCGGCGTCGAGCAGGACCGCCGGGTCCCTCTCGCCGGCGTCGGGCTTGACCGCTTGAGCCCCTGCGGCATCCTTGTCTTCGGGTTGGGCCGGCCTGGGCGCGGGCACGGCCGGCGGGGGGTTCTGGGCCCGGGGCTTGGCCGTCTCGACGGCCGCCGGCTGAGCCGCTGTCGGCTGCGGCGCGGGCTTGGGGGCCGTTTGGGCGGGTTTGGGGCCCGCTCCGCAGGCCGCGATCAGGAGGACCGTCAGGAAAAGGGCTGTACCGAGCAGAGGCGAGGTTTGATTCGACTTCATCTCAGAGGAGTTTTACCACATCAACCCAGGCAGCGTCAACGAGGAATCGCCAAAAGAGGGGCCTAGGCGGCCTTACGGTGCCAGGCCCAGGCCGAGCCGACGATCGTTTCGAGGGACGAAAGCCGGGCCGTCCATCCCAGGGCCTTCTCGGCCTTGGCCCTAGAGGCGAGGAGCGCGGCCACGTCGCCCTGCCGGCGCGGCGCGAGATCGTAGGGGACCTTCCGGCCGGTCACTTTTTCGGCCGTATGGATGACCTCGAGGACCGAATGGCCGGTCTCCGTGCCCAGGTTGATGACGTCGCCGGGCCCGCCGGCCAAAAGGGCCTTCAAGGCCAGGACGTGGGCCCGGGCCAGGTCCGTGACATGGATGTAGTCCCTGAGGGCCGTCCCGTCGGGGGTCGGGAAGTCGTCCCCGAAGATTTGAAGGCGCGGGCGCCGGCCGAGGAGGCTGAGAAGGATGTTGGGAACGAGGTGCGTTTCCGGGTCGTGGCATTCGCCCGTCGTGCCGTCGAGGGCCGCGCCGGCCGCGTTGAAGTAGCGGAGCGAGGTCGAGCGCAGGCCGTGGGCCCGCTCATAGTCGCGCAGGATGTCCTCGACCATGAGCTTGGCCCGGCCGTAGGGGTTGGCTGGCCGTGTCGGATGGCTCTCCGGGATCGGCGTCTCCTGAGGCTCGCCGTAGACCGCGGCGGTCGAGGAGAAGATGAGGGCCGGGGTCCCGGCGTCGAGCATGGCGTCGAAGAGGTTGAGGCTCGTCGTCAGATTGTGGGTGTAGTATTTCCGCGGATCGGCGTAGGATTCGCCGACCTGGATGAGCGAGGCGAAATGGAGGACGGCCCCGAAGCGGTACGCCTTGAAAACGCGGGCCAAGGCCTGGCGGTCGAGGAGATCGGCCCGGATGAGCGGAACGCGGCCCACGAGCTCGGGGCGGCCGCTCGAGAGGTTGTCGAGGACGAGGACGTCGAAACCCTCGCGGACAAGCTCCTGGACCGTGTGAGAGCCGATGTAGCCGGCGCCGCCGGCGACGAGGATGGTCATGGGGCCGTCCTTTCGATGAGGCGGCGGGCCTTGGCCAGGCCGGCGGACTTGGTCTCGAAGCCGTTGTCGAGCTGCTTCTGATAGAGCCGCTTGAGGAGGCGGCCCATCTCGGGCCCCGGGGGGACGCCCAGCTTGATGAGGTCGCGGCCCATGACGAGCGGCTTGATGGTCTCGCGGTTGACGCGGAGGTCCTCGAACTTCTTGAATAGCCAGCGGGCCTGCCGGTCGAGGCCGCGGACGATGCGGGTCCGCCGGCCGGCCCGGTCGGCCGCGTCGAGGAGGACGACGAGCTCGATCTCGCCGTCGACCTCGGCCGCCAGCCGGTTGAAGGCCTTCTTGGTGACCTCGTGGCGATTGGCCCAGAGCTCGCCGGCCCGGTGGTGGGTGCGGATGAGGACCGGCACCATGCGGCCGATGGGATAGCCGGTCCACGCCTGGACCTTGAACCGGGCCAGGGCCTTGCGGGCCGTCCTCTCGCTCTGGACGTCGTGGCCGGCGGAGGTCACGGCCATTCGGCCGCGTTTGTATTCCCAACGGGTCGTGGTCGTCTTGCCCACGTCGTGGTAGAGGGCGGCCAGGAGCAGGGCCAACCGCTTCGGGACCGGGAGGGACGAGAGCCGGGCCAAGGCCGCGGCCTGGTCGACGCTGAGCTTGATGTGGGCCCAGACCGTGTGGTGACCGAACGCGTCCTGCTCGGGATGGAAGAGCGAGTCCTGGATGACCAGAGCCAGGGCCTGGAGCTCGGGGAACCACTGCTCGAGAACGCCCAGGCGGAACATCTCCTCGAGCCCGATCGAGGGGCGCGGCGAGTGGAGGAGGAGCTTGAACATCTCATCGTTGACGCGCTCGACGCTCAGGCCGCGGAGGTCGACGGCCCGGGCCGCGGGGTAAATGGCCGGATCGACCTTGAAGCCCAGGACCGAGGCAAAGCGGGCGACCCGGATGACGCGCAGGGGATCGTCCGGGAAGGCGGCCGGGTTGGTCAGGCGCAGCCGCTTGGCCCGGATGTCCTGCCGGCCCTCGAACGGGTCGATGACAAGGCCGTCCTTGAGCCGCAGGGCCATGCTGTTGCAGCGGAAGTCGCGGCGCTCGAGGTCCTTCTCGATCGGCAGGAAGGGGTCGGCGGCGACGACGATGTCCTTGTGGCTCCTCGTCTCGGCCGCCGGGGCCCGGTCGGTCCGCGGCAGGGCGACGTCGTAGGTCCGGCCCTCGAGGGTGAACTTGATGATGCCGAAGCTCTTGCCGACGAGGTCGGCACGGCCGCGCGTCTCGAGCCGCCGGACGATCTCGTCGAGCGGGCGGCGGGCGACGAGGAGATCGACCTCGGTGGACGGGCGCTTCAGGAGGAGATCGCGGACCGAGCCGCCGACGGCATAAACGTCCCCGCCGAAGAGCCGTACGAACAGGGCCCGGTCGGGAAAGTCATACGCGAGATGGATCATTCGGCCGCCGGGAACTTCTGGAGGATCTCCTTGACCGCGTCCTTGTGGACCATGAACATCAGCGTCTTGAGCCGGATGTAGTCGTCCTGGTAGAAGAAATAGCCCTTGACCTTGCCCCACCAGGCATTCTCCCAGGAGTCCTTGATCAGGAACCAATTGCCCTGGGCGGACTCGAGATAGCCGACGCAGTGGACGGCGTGGTCGTCGGCCGAAGTGCCGCTCACGAAGCGGAGCTCCCGGCTCGACTGGTCGATGTAGGCCGAGGGGATGTCGAAGGTCGGGACCACGGCCACGTTGTCCCGGCCGAGGTAGCCGGGCTCGGTGAAATCGACGGCCAGGGTGGCCGTGTAGCCTTTGCGCAGGGAGCGAAGGAAGGCCAGCCGGAACTCGTAGAGCGGCAGGTTCAGATAGCCCGAGAAGTGGGACCAGTTGTCGGGGACCTTGTATTCGCCGCGGGCGTAGAAGGGGAGGGACATGAAGCTGAGGAACGAGACGTAATCGTCCGGCTTGAGGCCGAGCGCGGCCAGGTATTCGAGCGGCGCGAGCGAGCGGCCGTCGACGGTGATGCGGTCGGGCGGGCGTCCGAGATGGCGGTCGAGGATGGCCCGGACGCCGGCCAGCCCGGCGGCCTCGTCCCAGGCGCCCTTCCCGGCGAGCCCGCCGAGATAGGCCTTGAACTCGCGGAAAAGCGCCCGGTGATCGTGGGCGGCCGCCCCGTTCGGCAGGCCGTTGTAGTCCGTCTCGCGGACAAGGCCGTATTGCTTGATCCGGGCCAGCGCGGAGTTTGGCTCCGAGCCCTGGCCGAGGAAGGAGTTCCCCTTCTCACGGAGAAAGCGGCGGGCCTTTTCGACGTACTCCCAGTAAACGGTGTACATCTCCGAGAGCTTGACCGGGGCCTGCCCCTGGCGGCGCAGCTCGGACTCGAGGAGGGACGTGGTCGCGAACGACCAGCAGGTCCCGGTCGCGCCCTGCTCGACGGGAGGCAGATGGAAGAGCTGGGTGAATTCCAGCGGATCGGCCGGATGGGCGAAGCCCGTGAGGTCGTCGGCGAGGAAAGCCGCGTCCTTGTTCTCCGAGCCCCCCGTCGCGTAGACGGCCTTGTCGTGGCGGGGCAGCGGCCCTGCGGCCCGCCGGGGGGCCGCCTGGCCGCACGACAGGGCCGTCCCGCCGATCATGATCACGGCCAGAGCGAACGCGGCGGACTTGAGCTTAGGCATCGTGATCCCTCCTCCCGGGCATCCGGTCCCGGGCAAGGACCCCCATTATAGGGCCGCGGCCGCGGAACTTCAATGTCCCGAAAAACGCCGCCGATCCCATTGTTCTTGTCAGGCGAGGGGCTTTTCGGTATTCTGGTAGACTGACATGAGAGGCCCAAGACGAGCGGGGACGTTCCGGACGGGGATGACGCTCCCGGCTGTCCTTTTGGGCGTGTCGCTCGGCTTCGGGGCTTCGCTCCCGGGCGCGCCGG
>Ga0172366_10000160_pt1 | contig 41656 bp, 37 predicted proteins | sample LakKivSesite69cm_FD_114533 | JGI IMG/M metagenome (GOLD analysis project Ga0172366, IMG submission 114533) | Sediment microbial communities from Lake Kivu, Rwanda - Sediment site 69cm | ecosystem: Environmental > Aquatic > Freshwater > Lake > Sediment | place: Rwanda: Western Province, Lake...
CCAACACCAAGGCTTCATGAATTATACCGCAAGGAAATTGTCCCCGCAATGATGAAGCGGTTCAACTATAAGAATGTGATGCAGGTGCCGCGGCTCTTGAAAATTGTGGTGAATATGGGCGTGGGGGATGCGGCGAGGGATATTAAGGAGCTTGATGCCGCACAACAGGAACTCTCGCTTATAACAGGACAGAAACCAAAAGTCACACGCTCCACCAAATCCATATCCGCATTCAAGGTACGCAAAGGGAATCCTGTTGGATGCTGTGTCACGCTTCGCGGGGCTTATATGTATGAATTTCTTGACCGCTTGATAAATGTGGCGATTCCGCGTATTCGTGACTTTCGTGGGTTACCGCCGGATGATTTTGATGGACGCGGAACCCACAGCATGGGAATCAAGGAACACCTTATTTTTATGGAACTTGATTATAACAAGGTCTCAAAGACGAGAGGGATGAATATCACCACCGTAACGAACGCAAAGACGGATGAAGAGGCGCAGGAGCTCTTGCGACTCTTTGGCATGCCGTTCAGAGAGCGGTGATTGCCGACTTCGCAAGAGCGGTCTGCCTGAGGCGGATTGTGACGGCTAAACTGGAGGTAAGTTCATGGCAAGGCTTTCTCTCAAGGTGAAGGCGCAACGCAAGCCAAAGTTCAAGACAAGAAGGTATAATCGCTGCCCACTTTGTGGAAGATCGAGGGCATTTCTGCGAAGATTCCGCATGTGCAGGATTTGTTTCAGAACACTCGCCAGCAAGGGGCAGATACCCGGCGTCACCAAGTCCAGCTGGTGAGAATTTATGAAGGGGAGAGAGTGACAAATGAGTGTGAGTGACCCCATTGGGGATATGCTGACCCGAATCCGCAATGCCAATAAGATGTGCATGGATTATGTGGACATTCCGGCTTCAAAGACGAAAATTGCCATTGCGCGGATTCTGAAAGAAGAGGGGTTTATCAAGTATTACAAGGTCACGCGAAACAATACCCAGGGCACCATCAGGGTCTTTCTAAAGTTTGGGGCGGAACGTGAGCCGGTGTTGAACGGGCTTTTGCGTGTCAGTAAGCCCGGTCTTAGGAAGTATGTATCTAAGGATGCTATCCCCCGTGTCCTTGGCGGGCTGGGCATCAGCGTTATCTCTACATCACAGGGAATCCTGACAGACAGGGATTGCCGGCGCAAAAAAATCGGTGGGGAGGTCATTTGTAATATCTGGTAGAATAATTGATAATTGACAATTAACAATTTATAATTTTGAGAAGATTTAAGGGAAGAAGGACATGTCAAGGATTGGAAAGATTCCCATACAGGTGCCAAAAGAGGTCAAGTTGACCCTTGACGGACGCAAGGTTACTGTCAAGGGTCCCAAGGGGACCCTTTTCCTTGAATGCAATGACAAGGTAGCACTGCATATGGAAAATAATCAGGTCTTGGTGAAACGCTTCAGTGATGATAAGCCAAGCAAGGCAAGCCATGGATTGTATCAGCGGCTAATCGTTAACATGATTACCGGCGTGACGAAGGGTTACAGAAAAGAACTGGAGATTGTCGGAGTTGGATACAGGGCGCAGATGGAAGGCAGTGTCCTGACATTGCAGGTTGGGCTTTCTCACGTCCCGCAGATTGTTCCTCCAGAAGGTATAAAGATATCCGTCCCGAAGCCCACGCAGATTATTATTGAAGGAAGTGACAAGCAGAAGGTGGGAGAGATTGCGGCGGAAATCCGAAAGATTCGTCCGCCAGAACCGTATCAGGGCAAGGGTATCCGTTACGCGGGTGAGAGAGTCAGAAGGAAGGTCGGCAAGGCAGGGACAAAGTAATTTCAGTGGGAAATGGCAGAGGAAGATGAAGAGGTCAAAACAACTACGTGGGAAGATAAGGCACTTGAGAATCCGGAGAAAGGTTCACGGGACGCCGGAGCGTCCCCGGATATGTGTGCACAAGTCTCTTAAGCACATCTATATCACTGCGCTGGATGATATCTCACGGGAGGATGGGAGTGTAACCATCTTGAATCTCACAACAAACAGTAAGTCTTTCAAAAAGGACGGCAAGAAAGCCTTCCGGAATATCGCAAGCGCTAAGATGCTGGGTGAAATAGCTGGCAAGTCATTGCTTGAAAAGGGAATAAAAGAGGCAGTATTTGACCGTGGAGGTTATCAATACCACGGCGGAGTGAAGGCAATTGCCGAGGCGATTAGGGAATGCGGGGTGAAAATTTAGGGTCTTGCATCAAATTATTGAGTGATTGAGAGATTGATTCATTTGGCGGGTGTGCGTATATTTGTGAGCAGGAGTCTGAACAGTGGCAAGGATAAAATCAACCAGTTTGTTTGAGAGCGGTGATACGGAAGGCGTCTCGGAGATTGTAACATCCGGGACAGTGGAGTTTCAGGAGGATGTCATCTTTCTGAACCGCGTGGCAAAGGTTGTCAAGGGTGGCAGACATTTCAGTTTCTGTGCCCTTGTTGCCGTTGGGGACAAGAGGGGTCTTGTCGGAGTTGGTTATGGCAAGGCGAATCAGGTTCCCGATGCCATCCGGAAGGGAGTGGAGGATGCAAGGAAGAATATCATCCGCATTCCTCTTCTGGGACGCACCATCCCACATGAAGTGATGGGGATTTTCGGTGCCGCCCGCGTCATGTTGAAACCGGCAAGTGAAGGTACCGGTATCATTGCCGGTCCAGCTGTCCGCTCAGTTGTGTCACTGGCTGGGGTCAAGGACATCCTGACAAAATGTCTTGGCACCGATACGGCTCTGAATGTGGTGAGAGCGACCATGGCGGGTCTCAGGAGTCTTCAGGACCCAGCAAAGGTTGCCGAACGGCGGGGGAAACCTGTTGAATTTATCCTTGGGAAAAAGCTGGCAGAGATTTACAACCAGACAAGGAGCGAAATGCTTGCATCCTCAGGTCAGGTGGGTCAGCAGGCGCCTACAGTTGCCAAGCCGGAGGAAGAAAAACCTGAGGCAACAGCAGAGGTTGAGTCTGAGGACAAATCGGATGAGGAATTTATTGAGGAGGAAAAACCTTCAGGGAAGAGACCGTCACGGAGGACATCCAGGACAAGCGGAGGCGCCAGCGCTCCATAGACTTGGTGACGATGTGCGGAGCAGAAATAATCTGTCTCGGAAGGAAAAATATTCAGTTCAGTAGTTAATGAATACATTGAGTGGAAGCATTTTCAACCGGCATCGGGAGTGAAAAAAGGTGGCAAAGATAAGAATCACATTGAAAAAGAGTCCCATCGGTCGAACGGAAAGACACAAGTTGACGGTGAAGGCACTGGGGCTTGGGAAACTGAATTCCACGGTGGTCCATGAGGCAACCCCTCAGATCATGGGGATGGTCCGCAAGGTGGGGCATCTGCTTCAGGTTGAGGAGGTATCGGAATGAGGATTCATGAGATTCCAGGCAATCCAGGTTGCAGGGGGAAGAGAAAGCGAGTGGGGCGCGGGAAGGGCTCCGGTCATGGTCAGACATGTGGTCGTGGAACAAAGGGGGCGAAATCTCGTGCCGGCACACCAAAGCGCACCCATTTTGAGGGCGGGCAGATGCCTCTCATTCGCCGCATCCCAAAGAGGGGTTTTACCAATATTTTCAGGAAAGAATTCATGCCGGTAAATCTCAAGATTATTGAGACGCATTTTGGATCCGGCTCAGAAGTGACGCCGGATTCGCTATGTAAGGCAGGGATTATTCATAATTCAGAACAAAGGGTAAAGATTTTAGGCAAGGGTAATGTGAGCAAGGTGCTTGTTATCAAGGCACATGCCTTTTCGAAGTCCGCAATTGAAAAAATCCAGGCAGGTGGCGGCAGATGTGAGGTTCTTTCCTCCTGAGGCGGATATACTATCATGATAAAGACCTTTGGAAATATTTTCAAGATACCCGACCTGAAGAAAAAGGTGCTTTTTACATTGTTCATTATTATTGTCCACCGGTTCGGGTGCCATGTGCCAATTCCGTTTGTAGATGCAGACGCCTTAAGTAATTTCTGGAACCGGCAGCTTGGCGGGCAAGGTCTTTTCAACATCATTGACATGTTCAGCGGGCGCGCATTCCGAAACATGACCGTATTCGCCCTCGGCGTCATGCCGTATATCACCGCATCCATCATCATTCAGCTCCTGATGGTGGTCTGGCCCTATCTGGAAAAGATTGCCAAGGAGGGGGAAATCGGGCAAAAGAAAATCAACCAATATACGCGTTACGGGACGGTGGCAATTGCGGCTTTCCAGTCTCTGGGGATTGCACTGTTCATGCTGAGAATGAATCTGACCACCCTTTCAGAGCACAAGATGCTCTTCATATTTATGACGATTATCGCCATGACCACGGGAACCACCCTTGTCATGTGGCTTGGTGAGAAGATAACGGAAAAAGGCATAGGCAACGGAATATCCATCATCATTGCCATTGGCATCATGGCGAGTTATCCCCTTGATATATCCATGACGATGGGCATGGTGGCGCAGGGCAACCTGAAACCCCTCTGGGTGGTGGTAGTTCTTGCCCTCTTTGTGATTTTGTCCGTTTTGATTATTATGGTGCATGATGGTGCGCGCAAGATACCCGTTCAACATGCCAAGCGTGTTGTGGGACGCAGGATAATGAGCGGGAGCACGACCTACCTTCCTCTGAAGGTGAACCAGGCGGGTGTTATCCCCGTTATTTTCTCTTCCGCCATCCTGAGTTTCCCCGGTCTTATATTGTCCATGATGGGAGTTGGCGGCGGTGGATTCTTTTCAGGTTTGAGCAACTGGTTCCAGATGGAGTCTGACCATAACTTGTACTCCTTTCTGAGAGTCCACCTGACTGGAATCTTTCTCCTCCTACGCTCAGTCAATATATATCTGGTTCTTTACGGCATTCTGACGATTTTCTTCTGCTATTTTTACACAGCCATCACATTTAATCCTGTGGACACGGCTGATAATCTGAAGAAATACGGGGCTTTTATCCCTGGACGGCGACCCGGCAAGCCAACATCTGATTATATTGATTTCGTTCTGACGCGCATCACACTTGTGGGGTCAATTTTTCTGACCGGTCTGGCATTGTTACCTTATGTTCTGAATGTTTCATATCATGTCCCATGGGTGCTTACAGACTTGATAGGAGGTGTGGGCTTGATTATTGTGATTGATGTGTTCCTTGACACGATGAAGCAGGTCGAATCACATCTTCTGATGAGACATTACGATGGTTTCAGTGTGAAGAAATCAATGCGCGGGCGATGGTAAGGTCGCTGATACGGAATGACTTCTGCTACGGAGGGACGTAAAGGGTATTCATGTTGCCTCCCTATGATGACACGCGGGTTGAGCTCAAAAGTGGGGCGGAGATAGAGGTAATGCGTGCCGGGGGGCGGATTTTAAGTGAGATACTTTATGACCTGACGTCTATGACGAGACCGGGAATCACGACATGGGACCTTGAGGTGACTGCCAGAAAGAGGTTTAGTGAAAAAAAGGCAAGACCTGCATTCCTGGGCTACAGGGGATTTCCGGCTGCCCTTTGCACATCTATCAACGAGGAGGTGGTTCATGGTATTCCGTCGCCGCGTCGCATCCTTAAATCTGGGGATATACTGAAGATTGACGTGGGATTGTATTATAAAGGTTTTTATACCGATGTGGCTGTTAGCATACCCGTGGGGGAGTTGGATGAAGAAAAACAGAGGCTTCTAAATGTAGCGAGAAATGCGTTGCGCGCCGGGATTGATAAGGCAAAGGTGGGAAACAGACTGGGCGACATCTGCCATGCCATTCAAATGCTCGCTGAAAAGGCAGGATTCAATGTTGTGAGGGAATATACCGGACACGGCATCGGGCGACACCTCCATGAGTCACCGCAGATTCCCAACTTTGGAACTGAGGGTTCCGGTCCAAGATTGAAACCCGGAATGGTATTTGCTCTGGAACCGATGGTGAATGCCGGCACCTGGGAGACAAGAGTCCTTGGCGATGACTGGACGGTGGTGACAGTGGATGGGAGATGTTCAGCCCATTTTGAACACACGGTGGCTATTATGGAGGAGGGGTCTCAAATTCTGACGGACTACAGGATGTAAGGGGTTTTTTACTTGACTTTGAAAAGTGATATTTAAAGATTTTAACATTTGTGTGACTGATTATGCTGTTTGGTTGAAATTTAAGAAAAAATCTGAAGACCGATGGCAAAGGAAAAGACGATTGAAATTACGGGCACCGTTCTTGAGACGTTGCCCAATGCCATGTTTCGCGTTGAACTCGAAAATGGGATGAAAATACTTGCCCATATTTCCGGGAAAATGAGGATGCGTTTTATCCGCATCCTTCCCGGTGACAAGGTTACAGTGGAGCTGTCGCCCTATGATTTGACAAGAGGACGCATTATTTATCGTCATAAATGAAGATGACAGGAGTGTGAAAACGGGTGAAAGTCAGGGCATCAATCAAGAGGATTTGCAAGAAGTGCAAGATTGTGAGGCGCAAGGGTGTGAACAGGGTTATATGTGAAAATCCACGGCACAAACAGCGCCAGGGATGAATTCTTAAACATTGGAGGTAATCTAATTTGGCTCGTATAGCAGGCGTAGATTTGCCAAGAAGCAAACGTGTTGAGGTTGGACTGACCACCATTTATGGCATTGGTCTGAGTCTCTCCCAGAAAATTTTAAACGCCGCCGGAGTGAATCCCAGCCGGAGGGTCAAGGACCTGACTGAAGAAGAGGTCAGACGTATCAGCGCCGTAATTATGAGCGGTGGTTACAAGGTCGAAGGTGATTTGCGCCGTGACATTCAGCAGAATATCAAGCGTTTGATGGATATTGGATGTTACCGGGGTTTGCGCCATCGCAAGGGTCTTCCAGTGCATGGACAGAGGACGCGGACAAATTCACGCACACGTAAGGGACCAAGTCGTGCGATTCCCGGCAAGAAAAAGCCCACTGCGAAAACGTGAATCCGTGTGCCACGCAATGATTACTTGAATCCAAGAGGAGATTATACATGGCAGGTCCGAAGCAGAAAAAAATCAGAAAGAAGGTCAAAAAGACCGTTACTAATGGTATAGTTCACATTCAGGCATCGTTCAATAATACTGTTGTAACGATAACGGATAAGCAGGGGAACACCATTGCCTGGGCAACGGCGGGAAGCTCGGGATTTAAGGGGAGCCGCAAAAGCACGCCCTTTGCCGCCCAGGTTGCAGCGGAAAACTGTGCAAAGAAGGCAATAGAGAATGGTCTTCGCTCAGTTGAGATTTATGTGAAGGGACCCGGCTCCGGTCGTGAGTCCGCCATCCGTGCCCTACAGACGGTCGGGTTAGAAATTACAGTCATTAAGGACGTGACGCCCATCCCCCATAATGGGTGCCGTCCCCCCAAACAGCGCAGGGTTTGAAATGTTTTTATCCTTTGGATTGTATATAGATAGCACACCAGGAGCGGGAGGGTTAATCTAAGGTGGCAAGATATAATGGACCGGGCTGTCGTTTGTGCAGGCGTGAAGGTAAAAAGATGTTCCTGAAGGGAGAGCGTTGTTATACGGCAAAATGCGCCATTGAACGCAGGAATTATGCCCCGGGTCAACATGGACAAACGGGAACACGAAAGCTCAGCACATACGGGATGCAACTGCGCGAAAAACAGCGCGCCAAGCGCATCTATGGACTTCTTGAGCGCCAGTTCCGGCGTTATTTTGAGAAGGCTGACCGCTGGCGGGGTGTGACGGGAACTATTCTTTTACAATTGCTTGAGCGCCGTCTTGATAATATTGTATTCCGCCTTGGCTTTGCATCTTCCCGGCACTCAGCGCGACAGATGGTTCGTCATGGCCATATACGTGTGAACGGGAAAAAGGTGGACATTCCCTCCTACTTACTTTCTGTGGGTGAGGAGGTTCAGCTTGTGGAAAAGATGCGTCAGTCCAAACAGGTGCTGGCGTCGCTGGAGCGAACGGAAAAGAATGGGCGTGTTCCCTGGTTGGAATATAATTCTCAGGATTTCAAGGGGAAGATGCTGGCCATTCCCACAAGGGAAGACATTCCCACGGATATACAGGAGCAGGTCATTATCGAGTTGTATTCAAAGTGATGAGAGAATCATTACCCTGAAGGAAGGTAATTATATATGGAATTGAAACCGCTTGTTATTCCCAGTCGGCTTTATTGCGAGCGGGAGAGTCTGACGGAGAATTATGGGAAATTCTTTGCCGAGCCATTTGAGCCGGGGTTTGGAACAACCCTTGGCAATTCCCTGCGGCGCGTTTTACTCTCATCCGTGCAGGGTGCGGCACCCGTCTCTCTCAAGATTGAAGGTGTTCCTCATGAGTTCCATGTCATCGATGGCATGAAAGAGGACATACAGGAGATGATTTTAAACCTCAAGGCAGTGCGTTTCAAGATGCTTGGGGCAAAACCTTCAACCGTGATTTATCTTGATGCCAAGGGGGCGAAAAATGTCAAGGCGGGGGATTTTGAACTGAATGAACATATCGAGATTCTTAATCCCGACCAGCATCTTATGACGCTGTCCCGTGGCGCAAGGGTCAAGATGGAGGTCAAGGTTGCGCAGGGACGCGGTTACAGTCCAGCCTCCGAGCACAAAAAGGATGAGGAGGAAGAAATTGGTCTCATCCCTCTTGATGCCCCCTTTTCCCCCATATTGAACGTCAAATACAAGGTCGAGAACGCCCGTCTGGGACAGCGCACAGATTATGACCGTCTTATAATCGAAATCTGGACAAATGGGGGCGTCCGACCGGAAGAAGCCATCAGCTATGCGGGTCTCATCCTCCGCGACCACCTAACGCTATTCATCAGGTTTGAAGAGGAACAGAAACAGGTGGAGGTCTTCAAGGAAGAGGAGGAAGAGGTTACCCCCATCATGGAACTCGAGGAAAAGCTGGATAAGAGCATTGAAGAGCTTGAGCTATCTGTACGCTCCTTCAACTGTCTTGAGGCGGCTGGCATCAAAACTATCAGAGACCTTATTCAGAAGAGTGAATCTGATATGCTGAAATACCGCAACTTTGGGCGCAAATCGCTAAACGAAATCAAGAATATCCTGAAGGAGATGGGGCTTTCCTTCAATATGAAGTTGGATGAGCGGGGTCTGCCAATTAACCTGCCCATCAAGGAAAAGGAGAAGGAGGGCTGATATTTCCATCCTGTTGGGGGAGATAATTTCATGAGGCATCGTAAAGTCAAAAGCAAACTGAACAGGACGTCGGAGCATCGGCTGGCGCTCATGCGCAACCTTGCCGCCGCCCTGATTCATAGTGAGCGTATCCTGACCACGGAGGCGAAGGCAAAGAATCTCCGTCCTTTTGTCGAAAGACTCGTCACGTTGGGCAAGAGGGGTGATTTGGCGGCGCGCCGGCTCGTATTCAGCCGTATTGGCAAGAAGGAGGCAGTGCACAAATTGTTCACTGAAATTGCCCCACGATTTACCAACCGTCCGGGTGGATATACGCGCATCGTCAAAGGTCATTTCCGCGCAGGGGATTCTGCCCCCATGGCATTTATTGAGTTTGTTGAAATGCCTGAAAAGGAAATGGTGAAAAAGAAGAAGCCCAAGAGACTTCACATTCACGCCTGATGCGACATTTTCAGAGATAATTACGACCGCTGGCGGTTCATCCTCCGGCGGTTTTCATTTTTTATGCACGAATTTGCCTTCGTTAATGCTAAGGCGGACAACTCTGCACGAATCTCCACGAATAATCATATTTATTAATTCGTCCACCTCAGACACGAGCCAAAAATTATATGGACAATGCTGATACTCTACGCTTCTGATTATTATTGTTTTTTGCGGGCGCATTTATTGTTTATTAAGTGAAAAATACAATGCTGTGCCTTGGAATTGAGACATCGTGTGATGAGACATCTTGCGCTGTGGTGGAGGATGGACAGAGGATTTTATCCAACGTCATTGCCTCACAGGTGTCATCCCATGCCGTTTATGGCGGGGTGGTTCCGGAACTTGCCTCGCGTCTTCACATCTCAAATATTGTCCCCATTTTGAAGGAGTCGCTTCTTGAGGCGGGAGTGAATCTGCGGGAGATTGACATCATCGGCGTTACTTCGGGTCCCGGTCTCATCGGTTCTCTCCTCGTTGGTGTGGAGTTTGCAAAGGCATTGGCTTATGCCCTTGGAAAACCACTTGTACCCGTGCATCATATTGCGGCACATTTATACGCACCATTTCTTCTTGAAAAGGAGAACGTAGCCGCAACTCTGGAATTTGATTATCCGTATCTTGGGTTGGTGGTCTCTGGTGGACACAGCAGTCTTGTCCATGTCCATGACCCTTTGCATTATGAGATTATCGGGCGAACGCTTGATGATGCGGCAGGGGAGGCGTTTGACAAGGTGGCAAAGCTGCTGGGGCTTGGATATCCTGGCGGTCCTGTTATTGACAAATTGAGTAGCGAGTGGAATGATGGTTATATAATTTTTCCGCGACCGGGCGTGAAGTCGGAGGATTGTGATTTATCCTTCAGCGGTCTGAAGACGGCTGTGGTGCGGTATGTCAGGGAAAAGACGAAGGGGGAAAGACCAATTGACCCTGAGGAGAAAAAACACATTGCCGCTTCGTTTCAGATTGCCGTTATTGATACCCTTTTGACAAAGACTGAGCGTGCAATTGTAATGACGGGCGCCGAAAGGGTGGCGATTGTTGGTGGTGTGGCATGCAACAGTGGGCTCAGGGATGAGGCGATGCGCCGCCTTGCCGGCATCACATTGCATATCCCTTCGCCCATTTTGTGCACGGATAATGCCGCAATGGTGGCAGGACTGGCATGGCATGTTTACAATGCGGAATCAATTCTGCGCCACAGATTCAGCGATGGCGCGCGAAGAGCCATGCTGACACTCAATGCTGACGCCAATCTGCCCATTGCATGAATAATGACTTGAATTCCTGAGGTATTATATGAAAATTCTTTATCCACGAGTTTACACGAAAAGGAATTAGTTATAAAGATAAGTTTAAATAAAAAATATTGTTCTTTAACATTCGTGACAATTCGTGAAGATTCGTGGACAGGATTTTATCCACGAATTTACTCGAATCTGAACGAAACAGAGGTTGTAAATAATTCTCAACTCGGGGAATAATTGATGTCTGAAACACAGATGAAAAGACTGCTCCGTCTCATGGAGGATGGTCGATATACAGAGGTAAGAAATGTATTCAGGAAAACCATCCAACAGGATAAGAGGGATGTGAAATCATTACTGCTTGCCGAGCCTGAGGCGGTTTTGCTCATTGCCCGTGCCCACCGGCGACTTGGATATATGCGGTTCTCACATAAGTTGCTTTCCCATGCGGTAAGAGAAAATCCCACCATCGCCGTAATGCTGGATTATGCCCGTTCCTGTCTTCAATTCAGCAATGTCATTAAAGCCCTTAAGTCGCTGGATATTATAAAAGATAAGGTGCCGCCTGAGGACGATGTCCTTATGGCACGGCTTCACGGCACTTATGCCAGGACCTATGCAATGATGGGCGCCCTTGAATCTGCCGCATCCAGCATCGCAAGGGCATCCGAATATAGCACGCCGCGTGCTGAATCCTTCCTTGTGATAGACCAGTCATTGATATATGAGAGCAGTGCTCAGTTAGAACTGGCTGAGGAGATACTCACACGTCATCTTGGTAATTACCCGAGGGCTTATTCAGCAAGAATTGCACTTGCAACATTAATGGTGAAGCGGGAGCAATGGGAGAATGCCGTTGGGGAATACACGCATACTATCCTTTATCATCCTGAGGCATTTTTCCCCCACTATAACATGGGGTATCAGTTACTGCGCATTGGGAGGCACGTTGAGGCGCTGGAAGCCTTTAAATCTGCCGATGCCCTTGCACCTGATAACGATTTCAAATCCTCCGTATCATGGGGAACGGGCTTTTCATATTTTCAGGAGGGGGATTGGGAAAAGGCATTGACGTGCTTCCGGAAAACTGAATCAAAAGATATGATAAAGGCATGTCTGAATCTCCAGCTTGGCAGGAGGTTTGAGGAACGGGATTTCCGAATCCCTCTTCCCCTGCCGACGGATGGAGTAATCAGGAGTGAACAGGATGTGAGAAATGTTCTTCTGGCTTATTTCAGAATAAGGCGGGAGGAGGATGCAGAAGAGAGCAGGTATGTTCCATCAAGCCGTTATGGCATGCGTATCTCCCTGCATGAAGCCGGCTTAATAACAAGGGCATTTGAGTTCAATTTTCAGCGTCTGGAGGCAGTTTTGGACTTAAATGTGCCGATTGTCACCCTTTTTTCCGATTTTGAGGGGAGCCGACACGTCCTTATCTATGGGTATCATCCCGTTAGAGAAATATTTTATGTCCTTGACGCATCTGAGAGGGAAAGCTCCTTTGAAGAATTGACACAATTCGCCCGTTCCTCAGATTTATGGGCAATGGCTGTCTTTACAGCCGATTTGCAGGAAAAGGTGGATGCAATTATCCCGAGGAGTGAGGATGAGATTTTCAGGTCGCTTGAACATGCGGAAGAGGACATTGCGCGGGGAAATGTCCAGCTGGCGCGCGGGCTTCTGGAATCCCTCCCGCCGGGAGTGGGTCATGTAACCCGCCTTCGCCTGATGCATAGACTCAGGAGGCGGCTGAAGCCATCTGCGTCTTTAGAACCGGGTTTGCGACTCCTTCTCAAGGCGTCGGAGGACTCCGAGGGAGATATAGGTTTTGCGGCGAGGGAATATCGCGAGGCAGAAGATTATCCAGCGGCATTGAGTCTGGCGAAAAAGGCTTTGCGGCACAAGGCGCATGGAGCGGCACATTTCTGTGCAGATATTGCGTTGAAGATGGGGCGGTATTCGCTTGCCACACGATATAATGCCCTTGGGCTTTCACGTTATCCCTCAGAACGCAATCTTCTTGTTCAACGTGCCATTTGTTACCGCGTCATTGCGAATTATAAGGAGACTTTTCGTTTTCTCCGGCTTGCCCAGGAATCCTCCACGGAGCATCCTGAAATCCTGCGTGAAATAGGCGAAACTTTCCGCATGCGGGGTGAATACATTACGGCGGAATCATATCTGAAAAAGGCGGTGGTTGGAAATCCCGCAGACCGCACCACCTGGCAGTATCTGCTTGAACTTTATGAAGAGCAACATCGTTATCGTTCCCTGGAAACTGCATGCCAGATGATTCTTCAGCAGAATCGGAATGAAGAATGGGCTTATGAACTTGCCGGCGCTTTCCTGTTGCGCAGTGGGCTTTATGATAATGCCATGGATCTTTTAGATGAGGGTCTGCGGGCAAATCCGCACTCCGTTCCTTTGAATATTCTTCATCTCCAGCTTCTTGAGCGGATGGGGCGTCTTGAAGATGCCGAGATGGGTTATACCGCCTTTCTCCGGAAAGACCCGACGAACAAAAAGATTCTGACCGTTCTTGCCATACTATTAATAAATCAGGAACGTTTTGATGAGGCATATCCGTATTTAGAGCAGGGATTGCTTGTTGACCCGGAATTTAAACCCGCAACCATCGCAATGGCGCGCCTGCATGCCCTGCAGAATAATATCCGCACCGCCTTAGACTTAGTGAAGCGAGCCCTGACCTTTTCCAGACCCGAGCAGGAGACACTTGACCTCTTTTATCAGCTCTGTACTGCACATGATGCCGTTCAAGAGGGTGTCAATTTCATGCTTTCTCTCGGCGATGATGCTGAAACTTATACCAATGCGGGCTATATTTATGAAGTCACCGACCAGTTTGAGAGGGCATTACGTCTTTATCATCGGGCGCTTTCTCTCCCCGGAGACCCAATATTTCCACTCTTCCGCATTGCCCAGATTCAGTTCCGCAAGGGCGAGGTCGAAAGTTCAAGAACCTTCTATCAAGAGATATTAAAGCATGACCCAAGGCATTACGGGGCGCTGGAAGGAATTGTCCTTATCTCACTTGAGAAGGGCGACCTCACAACCGCCATGAACAGGATGGAGGAGATTGTCTCACTTTATCCAGAGCACGATAGTGCCATGAACATGTATCTTGACATTGCCGAGGTATGGAACCAGATACCGCGTGCAAGGCGTTTTCTCGAATCCCTTGCCGAACAGACTGAGAATCCGGAACGACTTTTTGTCATCAGGGGGGAACTGGAGGAGGTGGGGAACTATTTTGACCTTGCCATGCAATATTACAAGGATGCCCTCGGTCAGGAAGAGGTATATCCGCCTTCCATTCTCCATATCGGCATCCTTGAGTTTAAGAGGAGGAATTATGATGAGGCACTTTCCTGCCTTGATAGGTTTTTAGAGATTCAACCCGATACGCCTGAGGCGATTTTTTACCGTTCCAGGACGTATGAGAAGCTTGGCAAAAATCAGAACGCCATATCGGATTGTCTTCAGGCTCTTGAACTGGAAGGGATGGATGAAGATGTGGAGATGGAGGCTTATGACCTCTTGACGCACCTGTTGGAAAATGAAAACCTCACATTCAACGCCATCTTACAGTCCTTTGGCGAAAACCTGCCCGAACATTTTTATTGTCGATTGGGCGAGGCATTTGAGCGCAAAGGCGATTTTAAAACCGCTCGTCTCCTTTATGAGTGTGATAACCCACTTTCTCCTGAAAGCCGCAAGTTTGATTCCATTGTTGGTCTGCTCTATATTGCGCGCCAGGAAAATGACATGGGTCTCATGAAGAAGGTCCGAACCTACCTGAACAATATGCTGGATGAGATGGAGATACACCCGGAGCTATACAGTCCTCTGGAATGTGCCTCCCTTCATGAAGCAGTCGCTTTTCTCACTGAGGGCAGTCGTACCCTGAATGAGTTGAAGGACTCCATTGCACACTGGCGAAGTGCAATTCGCATGACACGGACATCCTGGGCGCTGGAACGCGCCTCTTACGCCTGTCTTGATTTGGGTGAGCTGACCGGCGATGAATCTTACTTCCACGAGGCGCTTCTGTATCTCCGCGAACTGCGCAATCCCATTGAAAGGACTTCCTACATATCGCCAGCCCTCGGCGATGCTTACTATCGCCTGAGGATGTATCAGGAGGCGGTCAGGGAATATGCCAACTTTTTCCAGGAGGGGGAGGAGGATATCTCTTTGCAACCCGTCTTTTTCAGATACCTTGACGCCCTTGAAAAGACACATTCTCCCGTTTCAGACATCAATGAGATTGTGGAACAAAAGCTACAGATACTGGAATCGAGCAAGGAATCGGCTTCCTATCGCAGTGCCTTACAGGAAAGAATTTTTCACAACTACATGCGGTCGCGTCAGCATAGGGCTGCCCTGCGCACAGCAATCCGCTCCCAGGGATTCTTACCCGGTATTTTCCGATACTTCCGCACAATCTTCAGACCCAGACATAAGCCCTGAGGAATCACACTCATATCGCCCGTTTATAGTGTATAATGCGAGAGGGTTTATTGTCGTGTGTGAGAATGACGGTAATGACGTCTATCCTGCACGGTGTTTCGGGGGTGAGGTGGAGGCGGCGGTAGTAACGCGCCAGATGAAGAAGTTTCTTTTGTTTCCTTGCATCTACCTTACGCTCGGGTCGGATGGGTGTGTATTCGTATTGAGATTTGACTTCAACGAAGATTACCGTGTCTTTCTCTCGTGCAATGATATCAATCTCGCCTGAGGGACACCGGAAATTTTGCTCAATGATGGCGTAGTTATTTTTTACAAGATATTGGCAGGCGGATTCTTCTCCGAGGACGCCTAAGTTTTTTCTATTTAGCGGCAGTGCGCTTTTCTTTTTGAAAAATCTCTTTAAAAATCCGGGCAATTGAATCTTCCTATTGGAATTGTGGGAGTGGACAGGAATAAATTGCCACACGCTCAATGGCGATTAGGGCATCAGGGTCATCATCATCATTGAAGTTAATCAGGTCGCAGGCAAGACGCAGACGATTAAGAGCAATGCCTGTATATTCTACTGGGGGAACAAAATAGCAACTGTAGGTGCGGTCGTTTGCCCTGAGTGTGACGGAGGCGTCCGCCGTGCTGTTCAGCATTTTGGAGAGGTTGAAGCAATAATCCTCTGTGGAGATTCTCAACCGGACAGAGGGGACCTTTGCCGGGGTGGCGCTGGTTCTGAGTGTGAAATCGATGCGATAAAGGCGTGAGGGATTAAAGGTAAAACCGCTGAGGAGGGTTTCCCAGTAGCCAAAACAACTGAGGTTGTTTAGAGATTGCATCACAAGTGTGCCATTGATATAATAGGAGTTAGGGGGTGTAAAAATTCCAGCGCTACTGGCAGTCCAGCCCTCAGCATTGCTTGTGAACTCATACCGTTTTTCCAGTGTCATGGTTTGAAGTCCATCAAGTGGAAGGCATGAAAACCGCACATCGTCCAGAAAAACTGACGCCTGAGAGGCATCATTCTGGTCAAGATTGACAATATCCCAGTTCAATGTGAGGTCATTCAGTTCAAGTGGGAAAAGCGGGTCGCGAGTCGTTGGGGCAACGTAGAGGTCATATGTGCGTCCATTTTGCGGGGGTGAGGCAAGACCGCTTTCCTGACTGAAAACGGCGAGTTCATCCACCCACTGTGAATCCCTTGCCATGGCGCGGAAACGGAAGCCAGGGGATTTGCTTTTATCTTCAACGCTCCCTCTTATGTCAAGCCGGATGCGGTAGAGGTGGTTTTCATCAGCCGGCATGGCTCCGGGCGGAGAATCCCAGAAGCCAAATGTATTATTATTCAGGCATGAAAGAATCAGAGCGCTGTTTGTTGCCTGAAAGGTTGGTGAGGTGAATGCCTGCGGGATGGCAAATGTTTTCCAGTCCTGCGAATCCTGCTCAAAGGAGAATTGCCATTCTGCGGTCGTCTCATCGGCGCCCACATCAACGCCGAGTCCCGTTGGACGCGGCTCTCCATCAATATCCCTGAAGGCGAGTGTCTGATTCAGACCGCTATCCACGCAGGGAGATGTCTGAGCGATGTGGAGGTCACGTGTGGCGGCGTCCAGAAATTGAGGGTCAGCGTCGAAGTTCCCGTTAATGAGGGTGGCGTTGGATATGTTGGAATACATGGCGGAGCAACCAGTCAGGTTCTCCTCAGAATTTTCCCGCAGGATACAATTCTGGATTTGAGCCTGAGCGGCATCACAGGCGGCAATGCCGGTCTTGTTAAAACAGATGGTATTGTTTGTGATAAAGGCGTGGCATGAGTTTCCAAGTTTAATGCCCTTTTGAAGATTATCATATATGAGATTGCTGGCGATAAAGAGTCTTGATGCGGAAACTCCAAAAATGCCGATGTAATTATGGTGTATCCGGCTCGATAGGATAGTGGGTGTAACTTCATCCGTCGCCACAATCCCGTATTGAAAATTTCTTGAGAATGTGGAGTTGTGGACGTCAGGCGAGCCATTGCCCGTCATGAATATGCCAGATGCATTATCCTCAAATGTGCAGGAATCTATGTGCGGGGAGGAATGTCCCGCGCAGTGCAAACCGGAGGTGCCATTTTCACGAAACCGTGAATTTTTCAGATGTGGTGATACGCCGGTGAGAGATAATCCGTTTGCATTGCACTTTTCGACAGTGACTTCTTCCATATCGGCGGTACCTGAGAGGCAGACAATGCCCGTCTCGGAGGCGCCACTGATAAGAACACTCGAGACTTGCAGACTACCGCTATTTTGCGTGATGGCGGTTTTTGCCTGATTGATAATGAGGGCGCTGATTTTGCCATCCGTGCGCCACAAAAACCCATCACTTCCCCCTGCATTCACCACACATCCATTTTTATCCATGCCCACAATGGATGCCGGTGCTGTTACGATGACATTCTGCTCTTCGAAGTTACCCGGGACAATATAAACCTTAGGGGCGTTGCCGAACCAGGTCAGATATGAGTCAGGGCTCGGATAAGCACCCCTGTCTTTCCCGTCTAAAGCCTTCTTGATTTGGGGTGAATTGGATGTCAGATTGTAGGAATAGAGGGCGAGTGCCTGACGGATATGTCGCAGGGGCGTCGATACATCGCCACTGCCAGTATCGCTCCCGTATGTTGCAACATAGATGGGTTGATATTCATTAAATCCGCCATAGCCGAAGAAGAGTGGGTCCTCAGTGGAATTGCCGGGATAATCATCTCCGTCTCCAACACAGGAACCTGTTGTATGACAATTGACAAGGTCGGGGGAATTTTCCCAGATGATGGAATTTTTGATGAGCGGGACATTGGAATCGCCGGAGCGGATGCCAGCCGAGATGTTGTGACCTATTGTTACGTGATTCAGGTTCGGGCGGCAACCGGCGGCAATATGAACCCCATCGCCGCCATTCATGGCAATGACGGTGTTTTCAATACTGGGCGATGAGTTGGAGGCAATCTCAATGCCATTGCCGGCGCATTCTTTGATACTGCAATTGGTGATGAGGGGCAAGGCGCTATTCTTGCAGGTGATGCCGGTGGGATTTGCCATCATGAGGCGACAACCGGAAATGGTGGGTGAGACGCCATCGCACACGAGCCCATTATAAATCACCAGCCCGTCAAGAAGAATCTCATTCTGGAGGATAAAAGACGTCCCATCGGTTTTTTTCAAGAGTGTGGGGAACCAGTCCGTCTGGCGTTCCCAAGTATCTGTCCGGAATCCGCCGTAAACATTAACAAAGGGTTTGAAGGATAAATCCTCCTCGTAAAGACCTGTTGCAATGTAGAGATTGTCCCTCTGCGGTCCCTGTGGATTTATGACCGCAAAGGCGTGAGTGATGGTGCGCCAGGGATTCTCAATCGTGCCGGAGTTCGTATCATTTCCGGCGGTGGATACATAGTAATCAGTACCCATGCCGGAGAGCGCAAGGAAACAGATGGCGGAGATGATAATACTAAGACGCACAGTTCGCATATAAATAACGCAAGTCGTCATTTTGTGAAATCTGATTCAATCAAAGATAAGGGCAAGCCAATCTCTGAGAATTAATCACTGCATTGATGAGACACGTTCCATAATTTCGTCAGGGATGTCAAAGTTAGCCCAGACCTTGGAGACATCATCATGCTCTTCAAGGGTGCTTAATAGTTTCAGCAGAGTGGCGGCGTGTTTTTCATCCACCCTGACCGTGCTGTTGGGAATCATGGCGATTTCAGAGTTGAGAATCTTGTATGTTTTGGCTTCAAGGAAAGAGCGGATGGATTCCAGAGTCGGAGGGTCTGTGGTGACGGTGAAAGTATCGCCATTATTAGCGAGGTCATCCGCCCCTGCATCAAGTACCGCCTCCGTCAGGGCATCCTCGTTCACGCCTTCCGCAACAATTGTGATTAAGCCCTTCTTTGTAAACATCCAGCTGACACAGCCCGATTCGCCAAGGTTGCCGCCCCCCTTAGAGAAGATGTGGCGGATTTCCGGCGTGGTGCGATTTTTGTTATCAGTTGTCCCTTCCACAAGGATTGCCACTCCTCCCGGTCCATAACCTTCATACAGGAAATCCTCGTAATGGACTCCCGGAAGTTCTCCCGTTCCTCTCTTGATAGCCCGTTCCATATTATCCTTGGGCATATTGGCGTCCTTGGCGGCGCGCACAGCGGTGCGGAGGCGGGCATTGGATTCTATATCCCCCCCTCCCATTCTTGCCGCCACTATGATTTCTTTTATAATCTTGGTGAAGAGTTTACCACGCTTGGCGTCTGTTGCCGCCTTCTTGAACCTTATTGTATGCCATTTCGAATGTCCAGACATACTATATCTCTCCTTCTATCCACAGGGGAAAAAGCCGACCGAAAACTGATTATTACACATTTTTTCAAGATAATCTACTAAGGACATGTCGGGTTGGAAATCAAGAGAATTTTGCAAAATGATTCTTATTAATTTTATCTGTATAACTCTGCGAAATCTGTTGATTATAGGATGCGAGTAGTTCCTGATATCGAGAAATGCACCTGTGGATTACCACATTGGAAAAAAGAATTGACTTTGAAATGGGTGGTGATAAAGAAATTATGTTTTTTTTCGCTTGCCTCATCGGGCGAAAATTTAATGGAGGTTCCAGATGGAGGAACTGAAAAAATACATCCGCGATATCCCTGATTTCCCTAAACCCGGCGTTATCTTCAAGGATATCACAACGCTCCTGAAGGACAAATATGCCTTTAAGAGGGTTGTTGACATTCTGGTAAAGCGATATAAGGGCAAGGGTATTGAGAAGGTGGTAAGCGTTGAGGCAAGGGGTTTTATTTTCGGCGCAGCTTTAGCGCATGCCCTGAAAGCAGGATTTGTCCCCGTCCGCAAGGAGAAAAAACTCCCGCATGAAACCCTGAAGGAAATCTATGAGCTGGAATATGGCACGGACACTGTTGAGATTCACAAGGATGCCATACAGAAGGGAGAGAAGGTGGTAGTACTGGATGACTTGCTCGCCACAGGCGGGACACTTGGCGCCACATGCCGGCTGGTGGAAAAGCTGGGCGGGGATATTTTCGAAGTTGTTACCATTATTGAGCTTTCCTTCCTCTCCGGGCGGGAAAAGCTGAAAAAATATCGCTACTATTCAATGATTGTCTATTGAAAACCGCTATACAAAATAAAAATGAGTTGAGGAGATATTTTCGTGGTCTTTTAGCGGGAATCGCTCCCGCTGAGAGAAAGGTGGCGGATGAACTTATTTGTTCATCCCTCCTTTCCCTTGAGGAATTTAAGAATGCGCAAAGCATTATGACTTATCTCTCCTTTGCGGATGAGGTGGACACCCTGAATTTTGCCCGGCGCGTTCTGGAATGTGGAAAGAGACTCATCGTGCCCAAGGTGCAGACTCAAAGGAAGAATCTTTTGCCGTGTGAGGTCAAAAATCTTGAAGAAGGGCTCTTGCCCGGACTTTATGGCATTCTTGAGCCGGATGAAAATCATACCCATCCTGTTGAGGCAGGGGTGATAGATTTCCACGTTGTTCCAGCCCTTGCCTTAGACCGTTCTGGGTTCCGGCTTGGACGTGGCGGCGGGTATTATGACCGTTTTCTTTCTGGAATCGAGGGACGTTTCTTTACCGTGGGCATTTGTTATAATTGTCAATTAGTGGATGAGCTGCCCCGGGAACAGTGGGATATACCGGTCAAACGTGTTGTCACAGATAAGGGAATAATTCATTTAAATGTGACGAATAGTGAACGGGCAACGAACAAAAGAGGAGGGGCATAATGAAGATTCTTGTCCTGAACTGTGGAAGTTCATCCGCCAAATTTCAGCTCTTTGACACGAATCTTGATGCAATCAAGGGTGGCACGGAGACATGCCTTGCAAAGGGGATTGTGGAAAAGATTGGAGAAGAGACGTCAATGCGAAGGATTGAATGTCTGGGGAAACCCGCATTCAGGGAAGTCGTCCCTATCCCCAGTCATACGGAGGCTATCAGGCTCATCATTGAGATGTTGACCCATCCGGAATACGGCATCATTAAGGATAAGAACGAGATTGATGCTGTGGGGCACAGGGTTGTTCACGGTGGAGAAACATTCACTCATTCCTGTGTGATAGATGAGAGGGTTCTGGCAAAAATCAAGGAGTGCATACAACTGGCGCCGCTTCATAATCCACACAATGTCAGGGGATATGAGATTGCAAAGTCGCTTCTGGGCGAAACGCCACACGTTGCCGTTTTTGATACCGCTTTTCATCAAACCATGCCTGCAAGTTCTTTTATATACGCCCTTCCCTATGAATATTATGAAAAAAAGCGCATCAGACGCTATGGATTTCACGGCACGTCTCACCGTTATGTGGCGAGACGTATTGGGAGACTCTTCAATCTCCCCAAAGAGGCGTATAGTGTGATTACTGTCCATCTGGGAAATGGCGCCAGCATTGCGGCGGTTCAGAAGGGAAGGGTTATGGATACATCGATGGGTTTCACGCCGCTTGAGGGTCTTGTCATGGGCACTCGCTGTGGGGATATTGACCCGGCAATACTGATGTATCTCATAGAGAGTGATGGTGCGGACGTGGCAAGTCTCAACAGGATTTTGAACAAGCAGAGCGGGCTGATTGGTATATCCGGCATTTCCAATGACATGCGGGAGCTGGAAAAGGCGTCAAAGAACGGCAACAAACGTGCCGCCCTTGCGATTGACATTTTCTGCTACCGAATCCGAAAATACATTGGCGCTTACACCGTAGCGATGGGTGGTGTGGATTTCGTCGCCTTCACGGCGGGCATCGGAGAAAATTCCGTTCTTGTTCGTGAGAAATGCTCTGAGGGACTGGAAGCCATCGGGGCGGTGATTGATAAGGAGAAAAACAGGGCGATGAACGGCAAGGAGGGCGTGTTTTCCACAGACGCCTCAAAAGTCCGGCTCTGCGTCATCCCGACCAATGAAGAGATTCTGATTGCCCATGATACCGTGGAGGCAGTCTCGGGCTTGCTGTAATTTAAACGCTCATCAGAATTATGCTGTCAGGATTCCAGATTCGGCGGGAATCTTGTTGAGAATCACTTCTTTGAGATTTATTTTCCGGCTTGCGTTATCGATATCAATCCCGACGATATCACCCTTGGCATCGAAATCCAGAATGATTCCCTCAGATATCTCCCGACTCTCTGCACTTGGCTTGGAAGATAAATCAATATAAAGAGAATCCGTGTCTTTGTGGTAATTCAATTTCATTTATTGTGTTCTCGCAGACTTGAATGCACCATTCCTTCTTGAGATAAGGACGTTTCCGCAACACCTCATTTTCAAAATAGTCCATAAAACCGTACTCGGTCATGTTCGTGGCAATCTTCTGCTATTCGACAACGACTAATTTGAATGTCAATAATAATACGAGAGATAGAACATTGGTAAATAATCCTGACGAAAAAAATTTCTTTACAAAAGATCGTGGTTTTCATTATTTTTTATTATGATTAATTTGAGAAGAAACCCTTTTTTATGTCTCATTTTTTTATGTGTTCTTTTATTTGAAGTATCGTCCCTATTTGCGCAACGTCCATGTGGACCGCCACCCAAGGCGGAACGACACCGCATCAAGGCGGGGGAGGGATTTCCACCGCTCCCACTGCCTGTAACGCCCTTGCGCCGCACGGAGAAGAAACGCCCACCCTCTCCGCCCACACTCATGGGCAAAATAAATTATGGTGAACCGATGGTCGGCGTCCGCCCGGATGGTAGCACATACAAGTATTATAACTGGACCAATGTCCCCGGCGACACGAAGGGTCTTTTCAATCTTGCGCAGAAAGCCCTCGGTGTTGATTACAAGGCAGATGTGGTGCGCATGAACGGATTCTCCTACCAGCCGGATGAAGTCCCAATCATGTATTTTACGGGGTTTGAGAAAATTTCCTTTACGCCTGAGGAGCGGGAAAAAATCAGGAGATTTGTCCTCCAGGGCGGATTTGTCTTCGGCGACCCTTGCTGTGGAACCGGACCATTTGAGAAGTCCTTCCGTGAGGAGATGCGGACGATTTTCCCCGACCGCCCATGGCATGTTTTTCCCGCCGAGCATCCGCTTTATTCCTGCTTCACGCCTGTGGAAGCGGTGTCATATTTTGATGATGGAAAGGAAAAGCAGACACAGGCGGTTTTTGAGGGACTCAATGTCGGTTGTCGCGCCGCTGTCATTTTCAGCCCTTATGACCTCTCCTGCGGCTGGGGCGGGGAGATTTATCCTGAAGGTCGCCACGTCGCAATCCATGATGCACGCATGATGGGGCTTAATATCCTGACTTACTGCCTTGCCTATTACCGCCTCGGGCGTGATATGAGTATCTCGCGCGTTTACAGGGAAGACACTGCCGTGCCCGGAGAGATTGTTATCGGTCAGGTAATGCACAATGGAGACTGGGATACAGCACCGAATGGAATTCAGAATCTCATGCGTTTTGTATCCCAGAATACCACAGGCAACGTGGTCTATCGCCGGAAGGCGGTTAATCTTGCGGAGGATGACTTAACAAACCTTCCTTTTCTTTATCTGACCGGACACCTTGATTTTCACTTCAGCGAGGTGGAACGCTCAAAGTTAAAGGAATATCTCCAGCGTGGCGGATTCCTTCTCATCTGTGACTGTTGCAACCGGAAGGCATTTGAACAGGCAGTCCAACGGGAATTGAAAGCCATCTTCCCGGACAAAAAGCTTACCCTTATTCCTAATAATCATCCCGTTTACCAGAATCCATATCGTTTCGGTGCGGACATCTCGGCGGACACGGAAAAGAGTTTTCGGGAGACATTGCCCCTTTATGGAATCGATAATGATGGGTTTGAATGCGTTATTTACAGTCCCCGCCCCATTGGATGCGCCTGGGACAAGAGTCAGCGACCTTATATCGATGTCCCCGAACCTGAGCTTGCCTTTGCACTGGGAGCCAATATCCTTACCTATGCCATGACGCATTGATAATTAATTCACCACAGAGGCACAGAGGACACAGAGGTTTAAATCTTCATGTCCGCCAGTTATGGCGGACATGAGAATAAAAATTTCTCTGTGCTCTCTGTGACTCTGTGGTGAATATAATCAGCGTATCTTGGAATAACGAAAAATCTTTACAATGATGCGGTGATTTAATAGTGATTTCGTTCGATATTATTAACTGAAGGATGTGGGTTATGAGATGCAAAGCTATTAAAAAGTTGGTTGCATTAATTGCAATGTGTCTTGGTGTTATTATTTTCTCCGGATGTGCGAGGACGAATATCCTTATCCGGCGGATTGAACCACCCAAATATCCAATTAAGGGAGGAAAGGTTCTTGCTGTTATAAATTTTAAGGCGCCCGCCAGCGACCCCTCTGCCGGTGAGAAGGTTGCCGGTGCCTTTGTCTCCAAACTTGCACCCAGCAGGTATTATGAACTTATGGAGCGCTCCCGCATGGATAGCATCATGGCGGAACGACGTCTTGCTCAGACAGATATGGTTGACCCCGGCAAGGCTATCGAGCTCGGAAAAATCTTAAATGCCCAGTATATAATCAGCGGAGAGGTGAATGCTTACGACGTTCAGGATGAAAGAATGACGGAGCAGGAGGAGCGCACCCGCATCGCTGGATATTATGTTGACCGCCGGGGACTCCGGACGGCGCGCTATGAAACCTATTTTGTCGATGTGCCGGTCATGGTTCGCAGTGCCACTGTTTCCGCATCATTCAGGATGGTGAACGTTGAGACGAGCGAGATTATCGTGGCTGAATCAAGAACTGCCAGTTATAAAAAGCGGGCAAAAGGGTCTGGCGAGATTGGTTCGCTTCCACCGCGGGATGAAATCCTGAACAGACTCACGGATGAGGTGACAGGTTATTTCGCCGCCCTGATAGCCCCTCATCCGGTTGAGGAGGAGAAAGTTCTTGAAAAGGGGAAAACGGCGGAGTGCAAGAGGGGCGTGAAATTAGCGCAGAGCGGTCTCTGGGATGAGGCGGTTTCCTCCTGGGAAAGAGGGCTCGACCTTAGACCAGATGACCCTGCGCCTTATAATAATCTCGGCGTTGCGGCAGAGGTTCAGGGCGACTACGACAAGGCGATTGATTATTACACAAAAGCCCTCAAGGTCAAGCCCAACGATAGACTGTATATGGATAATCTGCACGATGCGCAAAGATTGAAAAGAATATATTCACGGGAGTATAAGGAATAATCAACCTGTATAATGATGTCTTAAAGGAGGGCAAGTCATGAATGCTGTTGTCGCTTCTTTCTCTCTGACACGTTCAGACCTTGTTCAATCGCGAAGTGTAAGAATTTTTCTCGGGTGCAGTGCATTGACAATCTGCATGGCGCTTGGTGCCATGGCGCGCATTCCCCTTCCCTTTACGCCAGTGCCCATCACCCTGCAGGTGTTTTTTGTGCTTTTCGGAGCCATGGCAATGCGGCGATATGCGCTTGTATCACAGGCGTCATACCTTGCAATCGGTGCAATGGGACTTCCTGTTTTTGCCAACTTTGCAGGAGGCGTGGAGGCGCTCAGGGGCGTGACGGCGGGTTATCTTTTCGGTTTTGTCCTGACAACTTTTATAATCGGGCGATTTCTGCCAAAAGATGTATCCCCCTTTAATGTCAAAGCCCTCCTCGTTCTGCTCTCAGGGATGCTTTCATATTATGTCCCCGCTGTCCTCTGGTTAAAATATATCACGGGGACGTCATATCAGGGCGCGATTATTGCAGGTTTTGTCCCTTTCATTTTTGTGGATACGGCAAAATTAGTGCTTGCCTGTGCCCTGTATCATGGTATCCGCAGAAGACTTAAAGAGCTGTTCTGATTCTCCGTTTTTGTCCGTTGCAGGTTGCTTAATAATTCTATACAAGAGTAGGACAGGGGTATGGTAAAACAATTCAGGGAAATCCATATTGTTTCAAACACACACTGGGATAGGGAATTCCGGTTTCCCTTTCAGCAGACACGGATGCTCCTTGTCCAGATGATGGACTATCTTATAAACCTTCTGGAGCATGACCCTGAGTATCGCTCTTACACCATGGATGCCCACTGCATCATGATTGAGGATTATCTCGATGTCCGCCCTGAGAACCGTGCCCGTATTGAGAAACTTGTCCATGATAGACGTCTCTTCCTCGGTCCCTGGTATACCCTGCCGGACATTCCCAATATCGGTCAGGAATCTATCGTGCGGAATCTCATGTATGGTCACAGGGTCTCCGGTTCCTTTGGACATGTGATGAAGATTGGCTATACGCCATGCTCGTGGGGACAGACGGGGCAGCTTCCACAGATATTCACCGGATTCGGAATCGATACCGCTCTTTTTTACAGGGGCATCAGCCCTCATGAGACGACAAGTGAGTTTATCTGGGAATCGCCCGATGGGACACGTGTCCTTGCACACCGTTTTGCACTCTTTGCACGCTATAATTATTATTACCTGATTTTCAGGAAGGTCACCTACGGGCTGGACATTAATGACCGTGATTGGCGCTGGGGCAGAAGCGGCGAGACCGGCGAGACTCCCTTTAAGAATGCCGATGGGTCAGCGGTGCATTCCAACATTGAGATTCTGGAACCTGATATCCTTTACAGGAAGGAAAATCTTGCGCCAGCGCTGGAAAAAATGCTTGAGATTGAGGGGGGACAATACTTTGGTCCTTATTTCCTTGCCATGCACGGGCATGATATAAGCTGGCCACATCCACTCGAGGCGCAGGTAATTAAAGATGCGGCAGACCTCATGCCTGACGTGAAAATCATGCACAGCAATCTTGAGGATTACTTCGATACCCTGAAAACTAATCTTGACCTCTCCAAACTGCCAATCCTTAAGGGTGAAAGACGCACAAATCTTAAGGAGGGATACTGGACTTATCTCTTTCCAGGCACCATCAGCGTGCACACACGTCTTAAGCAGGAGAACTTCCGGACAGAAAACCTCCTTGTTCATCAGGCTGAGCCGGCTTCCGCCATTGCGTGGATACTCGGTCAGCCTTATCCCTCACGATATATTGACATAGCGTGGCGTCATCTCATTTCCACCCATACACATGATGCAATTGCTGGTTGCGCATTGGACGAGGTCACGGAAGATGTCCGATATCACTTTCGTCAGTCTGCCAGAATTAGCGAGGGGCTTGCGCAGGAGGGCTTGAAATTTCTCGCAAAGAATGTGGACACAAAAGATGCAAACGCTGACGCACAATTTTTAATCATATTCAACACGTTGCCGATTGAACGTTCCGAGGTTCTGGGGTTGATAATTGACCTGCCGGAGGAATGTGGCGCGCAATCCCTCATCATCCGTGATGATAGTGGAATGATCTGTGATTATCAAATTCTGTCTCAGGAGTGTGGCGGACTTTTTGTGGATAATATCTGGAATGTTCCTCACGGGTATTTGACTCGCCGATTCCGCATCAGGCTCAAGGCGGAGGGAATTCCGGCGCTTGGATACAGGATTTATACGGTTGAACCAAATGAAAAGCCTGATAGGAGAAGCGGTTCGCTTTTTTCAGAACCTAATGTGATGGAGAATGAATTTCTGCGCGTGGAGGTCAACCCGAATGGGACACTGAAGGTCGTTGAAAAAACGACCGGCGCCGAGTATGATGGTCTTCTCACTCTCGAAGATGCGGGAGAGGTAGGAAATGCCTGGAGGCGCATGGCACCGGCGTTTGACCAGGTGGTTTATTCCACAGGTGCTGAAGCGAGCATAAAATGGGTGGAGGATGGACCCCTTTCTGCAACCATCCGCATTGACCTGTCTATTCAAGTCCCGCGCGAATGCCGCAATGATACTCATCGTTCGGACGACCATGTAGAATTGCCCGTAACACATCTTGTTACACTCACGAAAGGGTCGCGGCGGGTGGATGTTGTGACAAGTTTTGATAATACGGCACGTGACCACAGGTTACGCATCCTTTTTCCCACGGGTCTTGTTCATGCTATGTCTTCCCATGCGGACAGCCATTTTGACGTTGTGGAGCGCCCCATTGCGCTTCCCAACCGCGATGATTGGAAAGAGCCAGTAGTTGGGACGTATCCTTACCGCACATTTGTTGATGTGAGTGATGGCAGGCGGGGTCTTGCGCTCCTTTCTGAGGGTCTTCAGGAGTTTGAGGTGACAAGGGATGAGGCATGTGCTATTGCCATAACTTTAGTTAGGGCGGTGAGAATCAAATTAGAGGTCTCAGAGCAAAGGAAACAGGAATTGCCCGATACCGGTCCGCAGGGTTTAGGGCGACATGAGTTCCGTCTTGCCATTTATCCCCATGAGGGTAATTGGTGGGATAGTTATTGTTCAAAGGAGGCGATGAGATTGAGCGTTCCCCTCCGAGCGGGGCAGTTTGGGAAAAACAAGCACGGCATTCTCCCGCGCCAGTGGGGGTTATTCACCTGTTCCAATAGGAATTTAGAGTTCAGCGCCGTGAAAAAGGCGGAGGATGCCCATGCCCTTGTTCTGCGATTATTCAACCCCACTTCCGTCTCCCAGAGTGCTGAGATTGCATTCAGCCGGGATATTATTAAGGTATATGAGACAGATTTGAATGAGGAAAATAGAGGTGTGATTCCCCTAAAGACGGGGAATCAATTCAACATCATTCTTGACCCCAAAAAGATAAAGACCATCATGTTGGAGACGTGATGGGCTTTGACCATAAAAAAGCCTTCCACCTGTAGTTTACAGGGGGAAGGCTGATTTCATAAGTTGCTTCGTCGGGTGAATGGAAGTTTACTTGGTGGAAATCTGAATTGCCCTGACCAGTCCGACGCCGCCCGCATAGGTGCTCCCTTCCTGAGGTGAGCCGCCCGCGCGGAAGACACTCCCTCTTGAGACTGTGCCATTTGTTGGGTCATACATGAGATTTATGGTCCATTCGGCAGTCCTGTCATTCGCCAGGACGCCGCCAAGGTTGTAATAAAGACCATCCGGTCCTGCAGAGTGCAAAATAAATGCGATACCTTTCAAGCGGGTTGGCGTGAAGCTATCCGTTGTCGTCTGTGCCCTTCCGAGGTCGCTGAATGACTGATAGATATAGCTATTCAGCACTCCCACCCAGTCGGTGCCAATGGGTAATGGTTCAATTGTGGAAAGTAGCTGGGCTGTCCTGGCGCTGAGTCTTCCTTTGAGTTTGAAAGGGTCCTTTATTATGACATTTGTAATGTAGGCTAAGGGCGTGGATAACCTTTCCAGTACCTCAATGGTTTCTCCAGGCGCACGGGTTATGATTCCATAGGTGTGGCATTGCGGAAAGGCATTGTTATCGACAAAATAAGATTCCAATGCCCCTGCCATAGACCGCATGTCCGCTTTGGCGCGAGAGACCTTGGAGCGTGTCTGCGCCTCAAGGAAGTTCGGAATCGCAATGGCAGCAAGAATGGCAATAATGGCAACGACAATCAAAAGCTCAATTAATGTAAACCCTTTTTTATTCATACCTTCACCTCCTTTTTCACTTTATGTATCAATGCATCGGTTTCATAGTCCCGTTCCGTTATCTTGGTGAATAATCAGGTTATCAATTTTATTCTTAAGACTCCTGAATATCATCTTTTAACGGAACAATAATTAGAGACCAATCTCTTTTACAATGTCAAATTAAATATGTTGACTTCGTCATAATATTGCATTCATTATTTTATAAATTCAGATGGTGGGGAAGGAATGCTGATAAAAATCATCAGTGGTTCACAAAGTGGTGTTAATCGCGCCGCTCTTGACGTTGCATTGGATAAAAATTTCCCCTGCGGTGGCTGGTGCCCGAAGGGGCGTCTCGCAGAGGATGGCAAACTTCCCTCTAAATATCCCATCCAGGAGGCAAAATCAAGCGATGACCGTATTGCCACGGAGCTTAATATCACCGAGAGTGACGGCACACTTATTCTGAGCTGGGGGCGCCCCACTGGTGGAACCGCCATAGCGCAAATCATCACTAAACGCCGTGGGAAACCCTGTCTGGTGATTGACCTGCAATTAACTTATAATTATGAAAAGACCTCGCAAGCCATTCTTGACTGGGTTGAGGAAAATAATATTGAGGTATTGAATGTTACCGGTCCCCGCGAAAGCCGTTGCCCCGGAATCTATAATGACGCAAAGGCGCTTCTGGAAAAATTAATACTTTAATGATAAAATTCAAGAGTCCACGAATCTTCACGAATGCACACGAATTATTGAAAATTATTATTCGTGTAGATTCGTGGACGGTTCTATTTTTCAGGTTCGGGCGCTTCACTGGCGAGTACTGGTTCTTCCTTCTTTACAAGGAAGTCAATCTCATTCCCCACCATGAAGGTCTCAATTGTTGAACCCTCGGGTATGCTTCCCTCAATCATCTTGAGAGATAGAGGGTCTTCAATGTATTTCTGAATAGCCCGACGCAATGGTCTTGCCCCGTATTCAAGGTCATATCCCTTTGTCACAAGAAAATCCTTAACCTCCTCCGTCATTTCCATACGAATGCCCTTTTCATGCAGACGTATGTTCAGCTTGCCGTTCATAATCTCAACAATCCGCTTGATATCCTTCTGCGTAAGAGACTTGAACACCATAATCTCGTCAATACGATTCAGGAACTCAGGATTAAAGACCTTTTTCACCTCAATCATGACCTTTTCTTTCATCTTTTCATATGTGGTTGCCTCTGCTTCGGTTTGGAATCCGAGGCTTTCCTTGCGCATGAGACGACGCGTCCCGACATTCGATGTCAGGATGACAACTGTGTTGCGGAAATCCACGACATGCCCCCAGCTGTCAGTCAGGCGACCATCATCAAATACTTGCAGAAGGAGACCAAAGACGTCCGGGTGTGCCTTTTCAATCTCATCCAGCAGGACAACCGAGTAGGGTCGTTGGCGGACTTTTTCAGTGAGCTGTCCCCCCTCCTCATAACCCACATATCCTGGCGGGGCGCCGACCAGGCGTGAGACGGAAAACTTTTCCATGTATTCGGACATATCGATGCGGATAAGGGCATCCTCATTGCCAAACAGGAATTCAGCAAGAGCCTTGGCAAGTTCCGTTTTCCCCACACCTGTTGGTCCGAGGAAGATGAAAGAGCCACTCGGACGCCGTGGGTCCTTGATTCCGGAGCGGGCGCGCCGGATAGCCTTCGCAAGGTTCATAATTGCCTCTTCCTGGCTCACTACCCGCTTTGAAAGTTCCTCTTCCATGCGGAGGAGTTTGTGCGATTCCTCCTCCTCCAGCTTCATTATGGGGATGCCTGTCCATTTGGAAACAATATATGCGACTTCTGCGGGCGTTATTACCTTTTTGTAACTCTCATCCATCTCCTTCTGATGCCATTCCCTATAGAGCTGCTCTTTCTGTTTGAGGAGATGGTCGCGAATCATCTTGATTTCCTGGCATTTCTCAAATTCCTGAGAGAAGGTGTGTTCGCGGAGTTGTTCATCGTAATTTTGTATCTCCCTTTCGATGTCCTTTAAAACCTGGGGTTTCACATTTGCCTGCAGGCATGCTCGTGAACCTGCCTCGTCAATCACATCGATTGCCTTATCCGGCAGATACCGGTCGGTGATGTAACGGTCTGCGAGATAGACTGCCTCCTTTATCGCCTCGTCTGATATGATGACGCCATGATGTGCCTCATAGCGTGAACGCAGACCCTTGATGATTGCCTCTGTTTCAGAGGTGGTTGGCGGATTGACAGTGATGGGCTGGAAACGTCTCTCCAGTGACCCGTCTTTTTCGATATATTTGCGATATTCCTCAAGTGTGGTAGCGCCAATGCATTGCATTTCCCCGCGGGAGAGGGCAGGTTTAAGCATATTGGAGGCGTCAATGGCTCCCTCCGCCGCGCCGGCGCCGATAAGGGTATGAATCTCATCGATGAAGATGATGACTTCTTTAGAGCGGCGTATTTCCTGCATGATAGCCTTGAGACGTTCTTCGAACTGCCCGCGATATTTAGTCCCCGCCACAACCGCTGCCAAGTCAAGGGAAAGGAGACGCCTGTTTGCGAGTAAGTCGGGAATGTCGCCCACGACAATTTTCTGTGCAAGTCCCTCAACAATGGCGGTTTTACCAACGCCCGGTTCACCAAGTAGGACGGGGTTATTTTTTGTCCGGCGGCAGAGAATCTGTAGAATCCGCTCAATCTCCACCTCGCGCCCGATGACGGGGTCTAATTTTCCCTCCCTTGCCAGTTCAGTCAAATCACGCCCGAACATATCAAGGGCGGGTGTCTTCGATTTAGACTGACCCGCCTTGGGCTTTGTCCCATTGATACTCTCCTCCAGCATATTCATAACTTCGGTATGGACGCGCTTGTAATCCACGCCGAAATTCTTGAGACATTTGGCGGCAATATTGTTGCTGTCTCTCACAATGGCAAGGAGGAGATGCTCGGTTCCAACCCATGTGTGGTGCATCTTGGCGGCAATCTGTTTTGCCATCTCGACGACCCTTTTGGCGTCAATATTGGGTGGGAAAACTCCCATAGTGGAGCCCTGACCGACTTCGAGGAGACGTTCCAACTCCATCTTCACGTCATCGAGGTCAATGTTCATGTTCTGGAGCGCCTGGACGGCGATTCCATCGCCTTTTCGAATGATGCCGAGGAGGTAATGTTCCGGACCGATATAGTTATGCCCAAGGCGCCCCGCCTCGCGTTCAGCCAGTTTCATGACCTCTCTCCAACCAGGTGTTGGAGTATATGGGGTTTTATCCATCATAAGGAAATCTCCTTACTTAATTATTTGAGCACGGTGTCTGAAAGATGCTGCGCAGAAGGTCTGCGCGCACCGAGTCCCGCTTTTCTGCTCCCTCCTTAAAACTCGCCTTAAATTCCATATGTGCCGGTTGAATTTCAAACATAAGTTTATTGAATCGCAAGTGGTCAAGGTCTTTAAAATAGCCCCTGTCAATCCCGAGGCGTATGCGACTCAATAGCCCCATCGCTTCTTGGGTGTCCATCACGCGTGCATGGCTCAGGAGTCCGTATGAGCGCCAGATGGCGTCCTCAACAGCCAGGTCGCGTTCAATGAATAACTTCTGCCTTGCCTCTTCTTCCTTTTCAATAATCTTTTCCACCACAATGAGGACAGAGTCAACAATGTCATCCTCACTTTTACCCAGTGACGCCTCATTGGATATCTGGAACAGGTCGCCAGTATAATCTGAGTCCTCTCCGTAAAACCCACGAACGGTCAGGCAGTGTGGCTGAACCATTTTCAAGGTTTCTTCTATCAGGCGGCAAAAGACAAGACCGGGAAGATGGAGCATTACTGAGACACGTAGCCCCGTTCCAAGATTGGTTGGACAGGCGGTCAGAAAACCCAACTGCTCGGAAAAGGCAATCGGCAGAACCTCAATCAACTCCGTGTCGATGCGGTCAAGTTCCTCCATGAGCGGCTTGAGATTAAGCCCCGGCGCCAGTCCCTGGATGCGGATGTGGTCCTCCTCGTTCACCATGATGGAAATTCTGCAATCCGGGCTGGTGTAAATCAGCCTGTGCTCATCACCCTTTTCCAGTTCAGGACTGATAATATGGCTCTCTTTCAGATATTTTCTGATTGTTGTTGGGATATCATGGAGTGAGATGAGGTTGAACCCTTGAGTTGATTTGCTATTCTGAACAGTATCTCCTACAAGGCGTGTGACATGAGATAGCTCGTCGGACTTGGCATGTGTGGAAAAGGGAATCCGTGCGAGATTCCGCGCCAGACGTATGCGGCTGGAAACAACCACATGCTGGCTTGGTCCATTTTGACTCAGCCACACATCGCTTTCTTTTAATATATTCTGCTCCATCATTTCCGGCTCGGACAGACGGTATTGAACACTTTTCAAATTTACAAAAACGACGATTCAACGGCTTGGTGTTTCAACGCTGGATGATTCCTGCTCGCTGAGGGTTTTTATTTTGTCTCTCAGGACAGCGGCGCGTTCGAAATTCTCCATCTTGATGGCGTCTTGAAGCTCGTGTTTCAGGTGGTCAAGACTCCGTTTAATCTCCATTATTTTGCGATAGCGACCCGGCACCTTGCCGACATGCTGGATGCTTCCATGAATCTTGCGGATATCATTGATGAGATATTTGTTGAATGTGCTATAACATAGACTGCATCCCAGAAACGGTGATTTTCTGTAAGATTCAAAAGGTAAACCACAATTGTCGCAGATGAGGTCTATTTTCTCCTTTGGTTGTTCCTCCTCTGGAGTTGGCTGTTTGCCACCCTTTTCTTTTCCAAGGAGTTGTGCAAGTATCTCATTCCAGGCATTTTCAAGGTTGTGCATCTTTTTTTGATATGGGCTTATGGCTGAGGCGCATTCCTGGCACAGATGGATTTCCTGGGGCTTGCCTTCTATGATTTTCGTAAATTTCACGGTGGCGGGGGTATTATTGCACTTCATGGACATGAGATTACTGATAAACACTGCGACCTTAATCTCCGCACAACTATTTTTTATCTCAACTCGTTTTTTATCCACTTAAAAAAACAATAATATATAACATTTATGCTGGTAACGGGTCAAGAATAAATAAAATATGAATTACAATCATTTTTCACACTTCTTCAGTGAGCAGGCTATTTGTGCACCGATGAGGGCGTTATTTTTGAGCAATGCAAGGTTCGCCGCAAGGCATCTCCCGTTCGTCCGCTCGTTTAATTGCCTTAAAATATAAGGGGTGACATCCCTGCCTGAGGGAATAGGCTCTTTTTGCAGGACATCTTCCAATTCCCGGAGAATTTGCTCCAATTCTTTTGCCGGGATGCTCTCTTTTTCCGGCACCGGCACTGCCACGAGAATGCTTGATGGTAACCCCATGTCTTTCTGTGTCTGATAAACCACCGCCACTTCCTCCAGCGTCTCCACTCTTCTATCAACATGGTATGGGCTTGATTGGGTGTAGAATGCTGGAAAAGAATCCGTCTGGTAACCGATAACGGGGATACCGAGGGTCTCAAGGCATTCCCGCGTAGCGGCGACATTCAGAATTGATTTGACACCCGCCGAGACAACAATGGCGCGATACCGACTAAGTGCTGTCAGGTCTGAGGATATGTCAAGATTTTGTGTAAATGTCCTGTGGACGCCACCGATGCCACCTGTTACAAATACGTCTATGCCAGCCATGGTAGTGGCAAGAAGCGAGGCAGAGACAGAGGTTGCTCCCCATCTTTTTGCCGCACATGTCGTGGCGAGGTTGCTTAAATTTGTTTTGATTATGTCTTTGCGCATTGCAAAGGATTCCAGTTCTTTTTCGTCAAGACCGATTTTCAGGTTGCCATCCACGATTCCCACCGTGGCAGGAGTTGCGCCCTCACGTCGGATGATTGTTTCACACTCAAGAGCCGTTTGAAGATTTTCAGGATAGGGGAGACCGAAAGAAATGACGCTGGATTCCAGGGTGACAACCGGATTATTTTCTGCGAGTGCGGTCGCTACTTCATCGCTGAGTATGATTGTATTTGAAATCTTTTTCATCTCATATTTCTCGCAGGTGACGTAAATGACCTTTCTCTGATTGACGCGGTGAGTGAAATAATGCAAGGCAAATAAAATAGAATGGAATAAAAATATTTCGGGGCATAGATAGATGATTCCGAAAAAGGTAGAAAGTCTCGAAGAGGCAATGAGGATGATTGAACAGGCAGGTCGCGTATTTGCGCTCACTGGTGCCGGTGTCAGCACTCTTTGCGGCATTCCTGATTTTCGTACGGATAAAAGCGGTATCTGGGACAGGTTTGAACAGTCGAAGATTTTTGACATAGATGTCTTCAGGCGAGAGCCGCATCTGTTTTATGAGTTTGCACGGGAATATATCTACACGATGAAGAACGTCAAACCCGGCGCGGCTCATCTCTTGCTTGCCGAGCTGGAAAGGCGGGGCATGCTTTGTGGTGTTGCCACTCAGAATATAGATGGGCTTCACCAGGCGGCAGGGTCAAAGGTGGTTTTTGAACTGCACGGAAATCCCCGCTCATCCCATTGCATCCTGTGCGGGCGGAAATATTCACTGGAGGATACTGAAGAGCGATTGAAGGATGTCTCCTATCCTGCCTGTGATTGTGGAGGTCCAATCAAGCCCGACGTTATTTTTTACGGTGAACCTCTGCCTGAAAGAACCCTCAGAGAAGCGATTGAGGATGCGATGTCAAGTGCTCTCCTACTTGTCCTGGGCACCTCTTTAGTGGTTTATCCCGCCGCATCCATTCCTCATTTTGCACTCTCATCGGGCGCGAGGTTGCTCATATTCAACAAGACACCCACCCCGTTTGATGGTGAAGCGACAATCATCATCCGGGAGGATTTGAAGGATGTTTGTGAATTTCTGCTGGATTATCTTTATTCGAAAAATGGGCGTTGAGACAATTCTCACTTGATATGTGTGTTACTCTTTCAGCATGCCACGCAGGACGGGTGCGAGGTCTTCTAATACGTCATCCGCTGAGCGGACAAGTTGTGCCCCATCACGGATAAGGGCATTTGTCCCCTCACATGTCCTGCGAAATATGTTTCCTGGGACGGCATAGACAGAGCGATTTTCTGCAAGGGCGGCACGAACGGTTATCAGACTGCCACTTCGTTTCGATGCCTCCACCACAAGGACGCCGAGGGAGAGACCGGCAATCAAGCCGTTTCGTTCCGGGAAATTTTCCCTTCTGGGTTCTGTATTCATGGGATATTCAGAGAGGACAGCGCCCCCTTTTGCAATCCGTTTCATAAGTTCGAGATTTTCCTCTGGATAGCAGATTGTCAGACCGTTTCCCAGGACTGCAATTGTCCGGCCACCAGCATCAAGGGCGTTCACGTGCGCCTCAGTATCAATCCCCCTTGCCATACCGCTGACAATGGTAATTCCCTTTGCCGCAAGGTCAGAGACAATCTTCCAGCATACATTACGTCCATAGGACGAGTGCCATCTGGAGCCAATCACTGCCACTGCAAAGCGGTCTTGCGGATATAATGAGCCCATCACATACAAAACCGGCGGCGGTTCAGCCATGAGGCGCAGATTTTCCGGATATTCCTCGCGATTAATACAAATCAGGCTCACGCCGTATTTTTCCATTAATTCCTTTTCACTCTCAAGTGGGAATGTCCGGGGTTGATTAAGAAGGTCGTTTGCAAACGATTGGGTTATTCCCGGTATTTTCATGAGGCTGGCTGATGTAAGCCCGAAGATTCGCTCTGGAGACTCGAAAGCCCGTAAGAGGGCATTGAGGAGTTTCCGCTCCCTCTGGGGGTGAGAATTGAATAATATCCAAGTGTCAGGGCAAAACATACACGCATCATTGAATATAAGGAGGGTTCAGCGTTCCATCAAAAACGCGGCTTCCGAAGGAAGATAACATTTAGTCAGACACACCGAATTCCATCTCCTTAATGGTTTTCCTGTCCGCCTTCCTGGGAGAATGGATGATGATAATCACATTATTGACCCTGAAGACATCATTATAGGTCTCAAAGAATATTCTGTCCTGGTTGCTGGGAGAATTTTTCCATTTGGTGAAGTTATTCATAAATTCCTCAGCCTTTTCACTACCATCTTCCGAGGTAACCATGAACATCAGGATGAAGAGTCTATCACTACTTTTTTCGAACGTATACGCCTCCTCTTTAAATTGGACATTGGAGCCCATCAGAAACATTTTCAGGTCAGGTTGAACAACGATGTTGGCGGCAGTGCTCTTTTCAAAGTGGGGCTTATCCGTTTTCAGGTCGGATGGGCGAGCGCTTTCGGTCCGGCGGATGTCCTCAAAGCGTTCATAGGGCATGTTGGGATTGACGATGCGCCAGATTTTGGCACATGAATAGTAAGCACCTCTCGTTATTCTATAATTTTTTAAATTGCTGAATGCCCAGACCTGATTCAGCAGTATCAGGGCAATCGGAATCCCCAGAATAACAAGGATGACCTTAAAATAAGTGCTTGTGAAGAATGCCTTTACGTTGGCAATGACATTTCCCTTAATCTTATTGAGCTTGTAAGTGGTGGGGTTAATTTTGGAAATGGTCTCCATCTGTTCTTCAAGAGAGGCGACAATTTCACTTAAGAGAAGATAAGACTCATGCCATTCTATCTGCATCTTGTTGATTTCTGCAACTGAAAGGCGGTTGATATGTTTCAGTGTGATGGAGCGCTCAATAACTGAAAGCACGTATTGCCCGATGTCCTGGTCGTGTTTGAGAGCAGCCATAAACGAATCGTGCAACATGGCGATGCGGCTTTTAAGATGGAGAAATTCCGCCTCACGCTCATGAGTTATGAGGTCTTCCCCTTTTACTGCAATGGCGAAATATTTGTGAAAGGTATTCCACAACTGGAGAAGTTCTTTACAGTCTGCCGCACGTCGCTCAAGAACAGGGTCAATCATAGATTTTCATCATTTTCCTATAGATTTGATAATTCAGTTAATAATAATATCCTATGGAGTCTGGATAATATCCGGCGTCCTTGCCTGCTTATTTCATCAGGACTTCCACCATCTTGAACATGGGCATAAACATGGATATAACGATAAAGCCCACCACAAGCCCCAGGAATACGATTAGTAAGGGCTCAATCATGGAGGTTAATCCCGAAACCGCGGTGTTTACCTGGTCTTCGTAAAAGTCGGCAATTTTAGACAGCATGCTCTCAAGCATACCGGTGCGTTCCCCCACATCAATCATGCGGGTGACCATTGGAGGAAAGCAACCGGCATCGACTAAGGGTCGCGTGATACTCTCTCCGCTCTGGATACTGGTGCGGGTTTTCATAACTGCCTCTTCGATGACAGAGTTACCCGCCGTCTTCGCAGTAATCTCTAAGGCGTAAAGGATGTTCACGCCTGCCTTGATAAGGGTGCCAAGGGTTCGGGTGAACTTTGCAATGGCAACTTTTGAGAAGATAGGACCGAATACAGGAACATGCAATTTGATATAATCGAGCTTATAGCGCCCGCCCTTTGTTTTGCTCCACTGCCTTACTGCGGCGATTAAGATTGCAAGGGCAATGATTATTTTCAGGAGATGTTGCTGAAGGATACGGCTTAGAAATATGGTAATTTGTGTTGGAACAGGGAGATTCGAGCCAAGGTCTGCAAAGATTTCCTGGAAGATGGGAACTATCTTCACAAGCAGAAAGGTGGTAATGACAGTGGCTACAATAGAGACTGTCAGAGGATACATCGTAGCGGATTTGACCTTCCGGCGAATGGCGATGACCTTTTCAAGATATGTGGCAACCTGGTCTAAAATGGAGTCGAGCATGCCACTTGCCTCACCCGCCCGGACCATGCTCAGAAAGAAGTTATCAAACAACTTGGGATGTTTTTGAATTGCCTCTGTAAAGGATGCACCGGATTCAACATCCTTTTCTATCTCCCGCATGATTTTTTTCATTGATGTCTTTTCCACCTGCTCGGCAAGGATATCCAGGACCTCAATCAGGGGAAGTCCGGCGCGTATCATGGTTGCCAGCTGGCGGGAAATAATGACGGCATCCTCCAGTTTGGGTGCTCCGCCTTTCCCTCTGCCATATTGCCCTTTTGCCGCGGCGCCCCCCGCCTGGATGGTTGTTGGTACCAAACCCTGGTCCCGTAGAAGTTTCACAACTGCGGATTGATTTGCCGCCTGGGTTGTGCCGTTTATGATTTTACCCTGTGAATCGCGTGCTACATATTGAAATACAGGCATTTATCATCCTCCGGTTTTTTCTTGAACGTCATCAGCAACAGTAATTCCGATAACCTCCTCGATGGTTGTCAATCCCTGAAGTGCCTTTTTGATACCAGCCGTGCGGAGTGTCTCCATCCCCTCAATGAGGGCGGCTTTTTTGAGCTGTCCTGCCGTTCCTCCTGAAATAATCAACTCTTTAAGCTTTTCACTCATAATCAAGAGTTCATACAAGGCAATGCGTCCCTTGTATCCGGTTCCACGGCAGGTGGGGCATCCTGTACCCCTCCATAGCTTTAGTCCCTCCTGTTGAGGCATCTGGGCTAAATTAAGCAACTCCTGTGGCGGTATGAATTCTTCCTTGCAGCTTGCACAGATGCGCCTGACCAAGCGTTGCGCAATCACTATGAGCAGTGATGCCGTGACAAGGAAAGGTTCCACACCCATATCTGTCAGACGGGTCAGAGTGGAGGTGGCATCATTGGTGTGAATGGTGCTGAGGACAAGGTGACCGGTCAATGCAGACCGAACGGCGATTTCCGCTGTCTCCAGGTCACGAATCTCGCCAACCATGATGATGTCCGGGTCCTGGCGGAGAAAACTTCGGAGTCCCGCGGCAAAGGTCAGTCCAATGTCGGGTTTTGCCTGAACCTGATTGATGCCCCGAATCTGGTATTCTACCGGGTCTTCAATAGTAGAGATGTTTTTCTTGCTGTCATTGATAGAGGTGAGTGCCGTGTAAAGGGTGGTTGATTTTCCCGAGCCGGTCGGACCTGTGAGTAGTATCATACCCCAGGGTTTATGAATATATTCAACAAACTTGGTCATGATTTCGGATTCAAATCCCAGGTCTTCAAGACTGAGCTTGAGTTTGCTCTGGTCAAGAATACGGATAACGACTTTTTCACCGTGGGCTATGGGACAGGTTGAGACACGGAAGTCGATGTTCCGGTTATTGATGCGTGCCTTGAAACGTCCATCCTGGGGGAGACGTTTTTCTGCAATATCCATCTCTGAAAGGATTTTGATGCGTGAGATGATGGCGTTTTGAAATTTCTTTGGTGGCGGGGTCATTTCCTGAAGGACACCGTCAATGCGGTAGCGCAGGCGCAACGTCTTCTCGTATGGTTCGACATGAATATCGCTTGCCCCTGCCTTGATTGCCTCCGAGATAATAAGGTTCACAAGTTGGATAACAGGTGCATCATCGGCGTCAATGGCAAGGTCATCATCATCCTGCGCCTGCTCCCCCTGAAATTCGACATTCTCTTCCTCCGGCAGGGATTCTTGCTCCTGGTCGGTAATATCCTTTAGCATCTCATCAAATTTGCTGCCCTGATTCCTTGAGTCAGAGTAATACTGGTTGATAGCCTCCATGATGTCAGATTCGAAACTGATGACGGGGATAATTTTACATTTAGTCAGGAGGCGAAGTTCATCCTGCAGGTAAATGTTGGATGGGTCAGAAAGTGCAACTGTCAGGGTGTCACCCGTTTTGTCCACGGGGACGATTTTGTATTTTCTGACAATCTCCTCTGGAATGCTTTCGAGCACCTGATGGTCAATTTCATAATGTGAAAGTGTGATGAACGGAACATTGAGCTGTTTACCGATAGCGGCAGCCATTTCCCACTCGGA
>Ga0172366_10000162_pt1 | contig 41497 bp, 39 predicted proteins | sample LakKivSesite69cm_FD_114533 | JGI IMG/M metagenome (GOLD analysis project Ga0172366, IMG submission 114533) | Sediment microbial communities from Lake Kivu, Rwanda - Sediment site 69cm | ecosystem: Environmental > Aquatic > Freshwater > Lake > Sediment | place: Rwanda: Western Province, Lake...
AACCTATCTTGAAGAAAACACGTTGCCAAGAGAAACTTTAATCATAACGGTTGTAAGGGGAAACTTGCAATCTAATGTGACAGTGACTTTAGGAGCAAGACCCAATCCACCCATCTAGATTTTTTAGTTTTCTGAATTGAATGGGGCTGCCCGTCCCCATACCCAAACGGGTTCGGGACCAATTACAATGTTTGTTCTCTTCCGAAAAGGAAATCGTTCAATTAAGGATAAAGCAAAAGGCGGAGAGTTGAGAAAATTTTTTAGGAATAAAATGCTCAGTTATAATGACGGAAGATGGAGTTCGTAGAAGGCGAACTAATAGAGCGACAACTGCTTGAACAGAAACTTTTCAAGCATGTGGATTGGTTTAGAGGCATCAACGTTCAAGCACCCTTACTCGAATATTACATACCCGACACTAAGGTACCAATTCTCAATATCGAACGCAAAGAGAATCAGCAATATGTGTACCAACTTCCCAAACCATCAGAAATCGAGAATTTTGCATGTGTAGCACACAGTAAACTTGACGAAAAAAGCCAAAAGAAAATAGATCCAATAGAAATTAAAATAAACATCCAAACATGGATCAGAGACGCTTTCTTACGGTCTGGTTTATGTAGACACAACAATCTAGATGAGGAAGTAATGCGATTCATAAAAAACTATGACGACATAATCATAGCACCCGACACCAACATCTTGTTGAATTGTGTCCCAACATCAATCATACTACCGAGAATTAAAGAAAAAATCGACGAGGACATTAAAGGGTGCCCAAACTGGATCTTAATCGCCATTCCTAAGCTCGTCATGAACGAAATTGAAAGAAAGGCAATCCGAAGATACAAACGAGATGAATTTCCAGCCAAAGCAGGCTGGCCGACATTAGAAGGCAGACTTGGTCAAAGAGCACTCCAAGAAATTTTAGATATTGATACAAACATAAACTACAAAGGAGTCTCAATAATGACTATTGGAGAAATCCCGCAAACATTCAACAGTTTCAAAAACGATCAGCCCAGATGGGACGCTGAAATAAGATTTCAAATAAAAGATTTCATTTCACGCATAAGTTTTCACAAAGGCGCATTCTTCCTCACACAAGATAGAATCAACGCAATGATGGCTCGAGCTGAAGGAATACAATCATTATACCTACAAAAACCAGAATACGAAGAATTAACCGGAAAAGAAATGCAGAATGAAGATGTCGGACGCGTACTTTACGAATTAGCCGTCACCTTCGGAGAGATAACCATAAAAGGAATATGCAAACTGAGCATATTCTGGCCAGAAAAACATGTCTCCGACTGGGAACACTCGAGAATGATGATGACCAAAGCATTTTAGCTTCCGATACCTTTTAAGATTCAAATAAAGACAAGTTTCTGTATTGCTTGGTCCTTCTTACTTTGGCATATTTTCGGATTTACAGCTGGTTTAACATCTGGTAAATTGGTTTCACTTTAAGACAATTGTCTATCATACAGCAACCTTTGAGAAGTCTGTTGCTCTGCTCCAATATTTGTTAAAAATGGTTCTCTTAAACCAGAAGTTTGGTATATATTTGATGTCACCAAGTTTTTTGTGAATAATGTTCCATGGAGGTGTATTATATGCTACGCCATCCGCAATCAAATATCTATCATGGATTTCCTGAGCATCTTTGGCATCCAAAATCCTAATCTCCACCCTGATTCCTATATTACGCATTTCATCTATGAACGCTCTACATCTCTCTTTTAGATCTGTTCCAAAACGTGATCTTCCTCCTAAGATAAATATCTCTTTCACAGCAGAAGCATCAATTTGACGCAAAAACTTGAGAGCCTCAACGCCAAAATCTTTGTCAAGAAGCTGGACAGAACCCTTTAGCTCTTTGATTAGTTCTTCAATTCGATTTAAGTTAGTAAATGGTCTGTCAGGGAACATCTCTAAATCTCTAGGCTCGCTCTGTGACACCTGTAGAGATTGATCTTCAGTTTTCTGCACAGAGATTTCCGTGTCTATTTCAGGAAGTACAGATAGTTGTTCCGCTTCGACGATGTCCATATATTCTTGAGGAATATATTCACGTAAGCTTATAGATTCGAGAAAAACAAGATTCGGGTTGTCCAAGTAGGATTGCTCGCTTTGATATTGTTGAACCTCTACCTCATTTAACACCCGCTTAATCATTTCATAGACTCTCAGTGCCTCTTTGAGGATTTCTTTCTTGAAATCTGGGAAAGTGCAAGCTGCTTCTTTCAAGCTTTCGACTGTTTGTAATAACTGTGTTAGAACTCTTTCAGGAATCTCGTTGTAACGATCCTCATAACGTAGTCTTGCACCTTCCGTGAGACCCTGTAAGGCTGGGTTCAGTTCCCCCTTTTTCATATATACCATCCCAGCTCCTGTTTTCGCGGCAGGATTTGCTTTCGGCCCTGATGGATCCCAGGGGTCTATGTCGCTTGAAAAAGCCTCTAAGGCTTTGTCATACTCTCGAGCATCGAATAAAGCCCATGCGTACCCATTTGAAGAAGCTCTGTTTTTCGGATTGAGATAAAGTGAGAGTTCAAAACTTTTGACAGCGACTCTTGGATCGATCTTCACGGGGTTCACCCTGTCTCTATATAGCAATCTTATCCTTCCTCCCAGCCATCCCCAAAAGCTTGAATACCGTTTCATCAAACGCTTTGCCTTCTTATCTGTGAGTTTCCCACGGATTACATCGTATCTCAGGCGTTCAGTCCCTATAGCTCTAAAGCATGTATGAAGAAGAATCTCTGAAACTGAACTACGCAAACAAGGGAGAGCGGGTGCGTCGCCTTTCAGTTTATCGAAATACTCCTTGTATTTCTTCTCGCATTCAGATTCAATAATTTGGTAAGATTGCCCCGTTAGACTCTCTGCTTCATATTTCGCCTTGTAATTACTTGAGTCAAGTCTCCAAGCTCGCCAAAGACAAAGAATTTTTGCTTCATTAATTTCATCAACAATCTGATCCAAGCATTCTTGACTGTTTGTATCTTTTGGTGGCGCTATGTCAATGGGATCGATATCATCTAAAGCCATTCCAGCAGAGTACCATTCATCTGACAATCTAGATGCGGTTTGGTTGGTAATTGCAAGGTTCATTATTCTTAGAATTCTCTCACCAATGTCATTTCTGATCTTTAGTTTGCTCTGACATCGCCGGATTAAGTCAACAATGGACTGCTGAAAACCCACTTTTGATATGCTCATTTGCAACGCCTTTCTAGCATTATCTAACGCAAGATCGATTCTGCCCAGTTCCTCTTCAGTCAACACCATTTTAATCAAAGCACTCAGGTTCTTTGGATCTTTTCTAAATGCTCTGTGAAAAAGGTGGTGAGCCATTGCGTGGAACCCCCATTGTAGGAGTTTGTCACCGATTTCTACGAACACCTCGGCTGAACCTACGCCGTATTCGTCTAGTTTAGCATATATCAAATAGTTCAATGCGGCTTTTGAGAAGTTTTCAGTTTTCTCATAACAGATGCCACACTGAAAATACAATTCTCGGATTATATCAACTACCTTTGTTAACTCTTCGATATTATTCTTAAATCTGAAAGATATGCTCTTAGCCTTTTCAAGTATCTTCAAGGCTTCACCGTAATCTCCTTGGAGTTTGCATGTCTCCGCTTGATCTAGCATCGACCTGACAACAGTGCGGGCTTTTTCTTGACTCCAATTCAGATTTGTCGCTTCGATCATGGCGATTCTTCTTTTGCAGCGTCCAACATGCCAACGAAGCCTGTTTTCCTGCGCTCTTTTGGCTCCTCGTTCACCTCGACTGAGCTTCTCAAATATTTTTAGAGAATCATCATAGTATCTAAGTGCTTCCCCGAATGTGGTAATTGCTAAGGAACTTTTTCCTTTCGCTTGAAGAATTTCACCTTTTGATCTGAGAACATGTCCCATTTCCTCATTATAGAGAATGCTGTTTGGCACCTTTGTTAACGCTTTTCTACAATGCTCTAGGGCATCTGGATCTATTTCACCCAATGCACGGTGGCAACGACTAGCTAGATAGTTAAGGTCGGCATTGTCTTGATCAATCTCAAGTCCATCCTCAACCGATTCTAAAGCTTTCTTGTATTTTCGCTGGTCAATTAACTTTTGAGTATTGCGAAGTAGGATAGTGATAAGTTTATTCGCTAGGAAACTAGATTGCAATGTTCTGTCCTCATCTGATCGCATAAATTGTTTAAGAAACTCTTTTGCTAGTTTCAGCATTTCTTCTCTACCGGAAATCTGTACGATGTCGGCGATGACGACAAATACGTCATCACCTGGCTCAGGAATTAGCTCTCCTCTTGTAAGCTTCACTTGAATTTCAGAAAAGAAATGATTTAGATTAGATTTCAGATGATTTCTTCTCCTAATCCATTCAGTGTCTGTTGACGAAAAATCCTTGATGGCTTGTTTCCAATGTGCATTCAATCGATAGACCATTATTTCATTTTCTTTCTTGAACAGGGCAAAATTGCCTAAGAGATCCGAGACTTTTGAAAGAATACCGCTTTCAAGATCTAGTGAATCACTAGTAGTAGCTTTATCTATCGCTCTAACTCCCCATGTCGTAAACGACTTTATCAACTGGTAACTTAATGGAGCATAATCCTCGGCTAGAAGCAAGATTATAGTCGGTAGTACTTCTTCGCGATCCAGCAAATAGTCTCGTTCTATAATTGTTTTGATTAATGACGTTAACCCTTTAGGATATTTTAAAACTGCTTCTTTGGAGAATTCACCTTTTTTCGAAAGATCCTCCATAAGATAGTTCAAATATCCAACGAGTCCGTTACTTTTCTCACGAATTATCTTTATGATTTCCTCGAATTCGACATCTGCAAAAAATGCTTCTAATTCCTGATCGGATAGGTCTCTGAACTTTAGAAAATTTGATTTTTTTTCTTTTAGAAGATTCTTTATCACAGGTCTTACTATTTCTTTATTGGGTTCTAGTTGCTCTACATGTATATCTCCTTCTAAAGCTGCCCATCTTCTACCAAGTTTCTTCTTCAGTTCATCTAGTTCGTGGCTTCTTATTGTAACAAGAAGGCGATATCCTTTCTCTCTCACATGTCTAAACAAACGAAAAGCTTTCTCTTCCTCGTTAGGTTCTCCTCGGTATAACCCGTCTATGACAAGCAGAGCGTCATCTGAAGATAATGCATCTTTTCCAAGCAATTTCTGTATTAAGCCAGATTCAAGTGTTTTTTCCAAATAGTCTTCAGATGGGTTAATGAAAAAAACCCTTCTCCAACTTCCGATATTCTGTCCAAGACAGATTTCCAAGAAGTATAGCATAAAAGTGCTTTTTCCAACAGCCGGTGGACCAGTGATAAATGCGATGGTCTGAGGAGTCAACTTGTCTGCAATATTTCTGATTTTTCCATGGGTTTTCTGTTCATCAAAGTAAAGTATCCGCCTTATCTTTTCTTGGAAATCACCCATCCTATTTTGCATGAAATTTGAGTCTGTCGCTACTTTATAGAGAGCCTTTGAAGAGTCAATCTGACAGATGAGTGCCCTTTCCTCAATTTCCTTTCCAAAAACTCTTTCCACTTCCCGAGGAATCTCATAAAACCCGTCGCTTTCACTAACCTGTTCTTGCTCTTGGTCGTACTCGACGGCAACCATACTATTGAACAGATCCTCCTCTCGCCATCTTTGCCAAAACTCCATCCTCTCGGTACTGCCAAAATCGAAAAGATTATCGTACAAGAGCCTATCCTCTCCCTTTGGTACTCTATTTAAAGCAGCAACTGCTAGCTGGCCAATTTTACGAGCTTCAGATAAATGAGGGTTCAACACAATGTATAACAAAGCAAGTTTATCCACTTCTCGCAACCTGAAATGTGACTTCTTTGCTGCTGCCATCAGATTACTCAAAGCTACGACTATTTTGTCTCCTACTCCCAAAGGTGGCACCGTAAATTCATTTCCATATGGAATGCGAGACAAAAGGTCTTTTCCTTTGGGGCGCACACCAATAATGTTCTTGAATTCTGCCATATCTGAACCACCACTTCCTGCCAAAATGAAGCATACTCTGAACTTTTGAGAAGCCCTAGGTTCCAGATAAGGTAACAATGCCTCACAAGACCATTGTTCTGCCAACTTGCAATCTATCTCATCAATGAAACATAAGACAGGTTTGTCAACATCTTCAAGTGATCCAAGAGCTTTGCGAAAATCGTTCTCTTTCAAGTCAGCAAGATTCAATTCTACATAATGAACAGTTGGACCAAATGACTTGGCTAGTTCTCTGGCAAAATGACTTTTTCCGCTTCCTTGTGGGCCCCATATTAAATAGTTCTCTTGACCTTTTGTCTGGGCTCTAATGCCATTGGTTATCTTCTGTTTGAGGTTCTTTAGCTGATTTCTAATGGCATCATCATATCTAACATAGTCGCCTACAACGCGAAATCTCGGTAATGAAATGACGCTTAACTCTCTAACAAACTGCAAAGCACGGTGGGCCGCCACTTCATCAAGTTCCTTTATCCAACTCATTGCATTCCGAGCCCCCTTTAAAACATGGTGACAACTAACAAATTAAAATATCGTTACTTGGCCTTAATATGAAAATGCGAGTATAATATGATTGCATTAAGAGTGGTTTGCTTATGTTTAACTCGCAAGTTGATACTATCTGCGAAAAGTTTGAACCGAGAGTTTGAAGCCGTCGATACTGGAACCCAAGACGGTTTAGACTTCTATGGGCTTGTACCCAAGCTGGTTCACACTTGGTAACGTATGTTTATACAGCACTTTTGCTAAGCGTATTTAGATTTTGCTTGATATACTTAGATTTAAATAGTTGTTCTACTTAATTATATGCTATGAACAAAACATTAGGATCCTATTTAAAGCAAGTTAGAAAAGAGAAAGGCTTTACATTAAGAGTTGTAGAAGAGAAGACTGGAATTTCAAATGCCTATTTGAGTCAATTGGAAAATCAGAAGATAAGTAACCCGTCTCCACGAATCCTACACAAACTTGCAAATTGTTACAAAATATCTTACGAAAATTTGATGGAGCTTGCTGGATATCCGCCGCCATTAAGCTCGATGACTGAAGTAAAGAAATTACAGCCTTCTTTTAGGTCGAGCATTATTCTTGATGATTTGACCAAAAAAGATAAGGAAAAGGTGGAGGAGTTTATTCAGTTTTTGAGGTCAAGGAGGGTTAAGAGATGAAGTGGTCGATTACGAAATCAAAGATGTTTTCAAAATGTCAAAGAAAGTGGTACTATTCTGAAATTTTAGCAAATCACAAGTCAATGGATCCATTGAGAAGAGAAGCCTACCTGCTGAAACAGTTGCAGAGCATATATGCTTGGAGAGGTAGCTTAGTCGATAGCGTCATACACAAGCTTATTGTGCCGAAAATAAGGGCTAAGAGTCTTCCGTCAGAAGGTGAAGTGACTGATTTTTCTATGAAACTTATGGATAAGCAACTTGAATTCGGAAAAGCTTCAAAACACAGATCCCCCAACGTTACAAAATCGAAGAGAAATGATGAATACTGCGCATTTTACGAGGTGGAATATAACGGAGGAATAAGCGAAGAAGCATTACAAGAAGCAAGGCAAGATGTTTTGACGGCCCTTAGAAATTTAATTCATTCAGATTTTCTCAAGAAAATTATGACTAATAGCACTTACGTTACTGCTCAGAGGTCATTAGTCTTCCAGTTTGAAAACATGACCATATCTTGCACTCCGGACTTGCTCACATTCTTCAATAATGCACCACCGTTAATTGTTGACTGGAAAGTTCGTTCTTTCAGCAGTGCTGAATCATGGCTTCAGCTAGGAGTTTACGCCGTGGCTTTGTCAAGAATAGAACCTCACAAGGATTTTCCCGATGGTATTAAAAATCAATTGAATGATCCTACAAGCATTCGCCTAGTTGAATACCAGCTTCTAAAGAACAAGCAGAGAGAATACTCGGTTTCTCTAGAAGATATAGCCGACATTTATGACTACATTTTTACATCGTGCACAGAAATAAATAAGTTAGTTAATGGGAAAAAACACGATTTACTTGACATTAACCAGTTTCAAACTGCCCGGTCACCAAAAACTTGCGAGACGTGCCAGTTCAAAAAACTCTGCTGGGCGAAAACGCTAGTTCAAAGACCTCTGTTTGAGGCGCCCTGACATGTATCAAATTGAAACCAATATCTATCTAATCGAAAATCTCGAACAATTAAGTTGCAAGTACAGAGTTTATCGGATTCGAGGGCTATCTCCCAGTTCAGAAGATTATGACAAAAATATTCAATTGCTCGTTCAGTTTTTGAGCAATAAAACAGATTCTCCTTGCGTCGCATTTAAGACAAAAGATGGTGTTTTCATCGCTCAACCTGATGGTTTTATGGAATTACCAGATTCGTATGATTTGGTCAGAACTACTGTTAAAATAGAGCGAACACCCCGGTTACATGAGTTAAGGTTTGATGCATTCGACTCAACCACTGTAGGCCTAGTTCATAGATTTTTGCAAGGCAGTATAGAAAGGAAATTCTATAATAACCCCTCATTGTGGCAGCCACATTCAGGATGCCCATTTTATCATAAATCTCCAGACCAAGAGTTCAAAGAATTATCAAAAGATGTTGACCTCCATAGGGGATTCTCTTTTAGAGTTATACTCTTGCCTAATGGAAAAATTGGGATCTGCGTCGATGTCAGTAGCAAATACGTATCTCGTTCTCCATTGCCCACTAAAATTGGGCATGAAGATTTCAAAAGAAAGTACCAAGGAATGAACTGCTTGTACGAATATGGCAATCGATGGTATGAAATAAAAATAGAGGGTCTAAGTGATTTAAATGCTAGCGAGTTGACACTACCGCCCGAAGGTGTTTCCCTCTTTGACGATATTCATCGTAAGGCAGGACTTCATAAGTCACCTAGGCTAATTGCTCTTCCAAAAGATTGTTCCGTCCTCATTTATTATACGACTTTCAGAGAACCGCGGCATGCACCTTCAGGATTATGCAGATTGACTTTTACTACAGAACATCCTCAGGTAAAACCATTCCATTCCATAACTATCAAACGTCCTCACGTAAGAAGAAAAGAGATACAATTTGTGGTTGACAAATATTTCAGAGACCTTACATTTGGCTTAAACAAAATAATCCTTTCAGAGAAACCAGTCGCAATACCTGAAAAGAGATTCATAGTTCCTGATCTTGAATTTGGAAACAAGAAGATTTTATCACTAAGAAATACCCCTAATTCAATCCATAGTTCTTTGGAGCAATTTCCATTAAAGAAAAAAGAGCTTCTATATTCTAACGATGCCGGCCTCTTCGTAAAGAAACCCTTCGACCGCCAATATTTCATCTTTCCAAAATCAATCTACGAATCGTTCGGTAATAAATTCTTAAAAGATGCCATAGCAGAAGTCCAACAAATGTATTATCCTGAAGATGAGATATCCTATTCACCAACCATAGTTACATATGATGATTCAGTCCAAAAATCAATTTACGCCGTTGGAAGAGCGATTATAAAATCAGTAGAAGAGAATTACGTAGGTCCAGGGTTCGGCGTTGTCATGATACCAGAAATAAAGTCAAAGAGGATAAGAAAAGAGGACGAGTTAGCAAACTTAGTGATGCGAGAATTACGAGAGAGGGAAATTTACGTCTCAATAATCCATAGTACCGTGGCAACAGAAAGTTACGAATTTATCTTAACTGAGGAAGGAAATGGAGAATGGAGGCTGGTAAACGACCGAAAGCAACTAGGAAAATACAAAGGCTATCTAAAGAATGTGGTTTTGAATAAGATTTTGATTCTAAACTCTTCTTGGCCATTTGTCTTAAAAACTCCTTTAAACGCAGACTTGACCATAGGGATTGACGTGAAAAATAATATGGCTGGTTTTACCGTAATTCACAAGAATGGTGCAGACATTACCTTCTACTTCAGCGAATCTGATCAAAAAGAGCAATTAAGGGCGAACCATGTCTGCACGAAGATTATCGAAATAATAAGTAATGAACAAAAGTTGTTGCCAAGAAATATTAGAGATATAGTTATTCACAGACAGGGGAAACTATTTCCTCAGGAAAAAAATGGTATTGTTCAGGCTTTGAGTATAGTTGCGGAGAAAGGGCTAATAGATAAAGATCATCAGTGCACCTTTCTAGAGATTAGAACAACGTCCAGAGTACCATTCAGACTATTCTATGTCACAACTTTACCTGGCACTCAAAAAGAAATGGTATACAACCCTGCGATTGGCACCTATGTTCTTCTTTCAGAACATGATTCCTTCGTTTGTAACACAGGCCTGCCCTACGAACATCAAGGAACAACGAAGCCTTTACATGTCGTTAAAGTTGAAGGACCGCATGCTCTCAAAAATCTACTAGAAGATGTCTTCTACCTGTCAAACCTGACGTGGACAAAAATAGACGATTGCTCTCGTCAACCTCTCTCCATTAAAATGACCGATATCAGGCTTAGAGAATTTGCTGGAGAATATGATGTCGATGCTTTGAGATTTGGTGAAGAGGAGGAGTGATTAAATATGGGTGACTTGGGAGTCTATGCATCAAAATTCAATATTAACAGCAAATCCTTAAAAGAATTCGACGAGGCTCTCCGTTTCCTTATGGAAAATAAGAAAGTGACACGAACATCTGAAGTAACTGACATCATAAACAAGTTGTTGAATGTAATTAATCCAATTCTAGAATCAATTAAGGGAAATCTTTCCGAATCAATTGCAATAAATGAGCGCAACGTCGTTGACATCATTAGAAACAGACATAACAGAGAGTGGCCAACCTACAGGGAAAGAATACAGGAATTACATTTTAAGCTAAACTCGAACGAGTTTACAATATCGCAGACTGATTTTCAGCTTCTAAATGATATTGCTGATGCTTTAGACGCGGAGTGCGCGAATTTATTCCGTAGAATGAGTGAAAGACGATGAGAGAATATTTCAGAGCTCTAATTCTGGAGCAAATAAACCGTGGCTTATGCTTGAAAAAACTCGTACCCCATCCTTTGAAGTATGCTGAGCTTTCCAGCCTTGCAGACCGCTGCGGCAGGATAATAGATGAAACGATCGGGCAACTCAAATTCCTTCTCGAAGAACTTCCGAAGAGAGACGAAAATGATACTAGAGATATATTTCGAGGCATCAGACGATGTGCCCAAAACATCGAGTTAGTAGAGTATTTTGGCATTTCAGCTCTGTATTATGAGACTCCAGAAATAGGATATTTGAACAAGCTTGCTTTCAGGATTCATCAAGAAATCAATTTACCTCTAACCCCACCATCAGTCGCCTGTATATCAACCAAATATTATTACTTCCACCCGTTCACAAACGTGATATTTGTTCCAGTCGGAGAATCCAACTTTCTTTTGCATTTACCAGACGTATTTCATGAAATAGGCCATGAAGTCCTATTTAACATGGAGAACGAATTAAGGCTCAAGAAAGTAAAGGAAAGTTATTTCTCAGCAATAGAGAGGATAACGAATTATTATCAGGATTTGTTGGCAAAAAAGATGCGCGAAACTGGTCCGCCAACAACGCCATTAATAATCGCCCACATTCATTCGCAATGGAAAACTTATTGGATTAATGAATTCTTTCCTGACCTCTTTGCATTATACACTTTAGGACCTGCCTATGCTTGGTCTCACCTTCATTTAGTAACAAAGAAGTCAGAAAATGTCTATGAATTTTCTCCTGTTATACCACAGAGCCATCCTTCCGACGACTCTCGAATGAAAATGTTGGCTATAGGCTTGGATAAATTAGGATTCCAAGATGAGGCCGCTTCTGTTTTGTCTAAGTGGAAGGATATGCCGCTAGTCGTAAATACGCAGCCTGTAGTTGAGTACCAATATGCTTATCCAAAGAATCTGATGAATGAGATTGCAGACATTTTCCTTGTCGGGCTGAAGGAGAGTCATTTCTCAATAGTTACTGCAAAAAAGTTCGAAGGGCAAAATTCCAATAACATTATAAGGTTGCTTAATGACGCGTGGAACTTGTTTTGGAAGAATCCAGACAAATTCAGAGAATGGGAAGAAATTGCTATTCAAAAATTGAAATCTTCTATTTGATTAGATACGTTGTGGACTCTACAGAGTATAATTCGTGCGTAGATAACATTCAATTGTTTTGCTTGGAGACTTTGGAAATCCCGGACAAGGGCATTTGCACTCTTCACGTTCACCTCTCTCATCGCAAGTAAAACATAGACAGCCGTTGCAGACCTCAAATTCTTCTTGAGTTCTCACTTTGACAGCCATTTCGTAGATAGGCTTTATTTTCAACAATGCTTCTCTGAACGTCTTTTCCTCTTTCCTAGTTTCTCCATAGACGAGACCGACGGTCGGAGCCAACTGATACTTCTTTTCAGCATCTAAGAGTTTCCGTTCATCCAGAATTCTATCCACGGCTTTAAAGACTTCGAGGAACTGCTCATAATCAATCGTGTTAGATTTCTGTTGGAAAGCTACTTCGTAATCAGGTGCTTCTAAGTGATGATATCGTTTGATCTTTCGATTCACCGTTGTTAGAAAGCTGTCATCAAGCGTGGCTAGTTTTTCTATAAGCTCATTTCTCTCCCGTTCATTATAAGGCGATATTATATTCCTCAAATTCTTGATGCTATCAAGTTTCTCATACACTATTCCAAAACTGATGCAATCCTCCTGAGACAGATCAATATAGAGGTTGGGTCGAGTGGCACGCTTTGCCTTCTCTTTGTCACTTTCGCCTGGCAGTGGAATTATCATCCAATCTCTTTCTGAAACGTATCGTTCAATCTCACTATCAAGCAAATGCGGGACATATGCCCTAAAGACCTCCTCGATAATGCGATACCAAAATATGTATTTATGTTTCCAATTCTCCATTTTTTCACCACTCCTAACGCAGGTCACATGCGAACTTAATTCGCTAATTCAGATGCTATTTTTCGTATTGAATCGTTTCTACTTCGTGAGTCGCATAAGGCACATGCAGTTTGTATTTCTGATTACACTTTGGGCATGAAATTTTCGCGCGTCTTACTCTGTCTTCGCTTGTTGCGATAATCACTTGTCCACAATTAATGCAGTAAAACGTCTTTTGTGAAAATACTTCAACAGGCCAGCCACTCTTCATTTCGCCACATCTGCCCACATGTCTTGGAGGCAATGGGTTTCTGCAGACTATCTTCCAGTACAAATTGTCAAATTCGAAAGCCGAGCGTATGCGCCTTTCCCTTTCTCGTCTAAAATTATCCCTAGGCAAGCTTATCACCCCTTCTAATATCTTTTTCACTCGTCCGTACTTTCTCTTCTTGCCGTGGTCCGACTATATCAGGCTGCAATTCGGAAATACCTAATTCGAAGTCGTTGATAATCTTGTCCAGTATCGCTTGGCGAGCAAAATCTGCAACGCTCGAATAGTATCCTCGAGTCACAAGTTGAGCGATAAACTGAAGCGGTCTCTGAGGAATTCTGGTTTTGACTTCGATCAGCTTTGCGTTTGCGTCATATTTTTGATCCATAGATATCACATATATGGGACATCGGCGGGCTTTCTATATAACCTTTTCGCTAAACATGCTACCTCCAAAAGGCAATCTCACCATATAAACAAAACCTATTCGCAATTTTTTCTATATGCTAAAAATATGAATTTTGTTTTCATAAAAATTTAGAATCAACGACTTTGAATTATATCCGGTGATAATTCATGAGTGAAACCATATCGAAAATCATAGGTATTGTTATTAATCTTCCCATTGATCTCGTAATCGAGATATTCCGTGAAAGCGGTGATCTACCGGTTTCCGAGTTTCCCGCAATCACTGAATTTACCAACAATATTAGAGAAGCAATAGATATAGAACAGATTGAAGGAAGCTGTTTGCATCTACCAACCTTCATTTTCAAGAATAAGAGCAAGTTTCAAGTTTCAGCAAGATCTAGCCTATGAAAATCGGTGATATATCTGAAAAAACAGAAAAGAGACAGTAGTGCCCAATCCGAAGAGGATGCTAGAAGGTTTTATTGTTCTGTTTGTGGACGAGAGATTAGCGAAGATGAATATGAGAATTATGACGGTATGTGTTGGGAATGCTGGGATGACCAACTGACCGAAGAATCTGAAATGATGTTCGGGGACGTGATGTGAAAATGACGAAAGAAGAGAAAGACTACGTATGTCTAAGGTGTGGTGCGAAAATCACAAAGCGGGAATATGAAACTTACGATGGTTTATGTTCTGATTGTTACGAAATTGAAATCGATGAATTGGATCTAGATGAGGATCAGTGACCTACTTGAGAAATAGTTTGGAGGTGAAAAAATGGTGCTAGAAGGAACTGGAACACTATTCAAAAGAAAAGACGGAAAGTACCTAATATATATTCCAAAGGATATAGCAGAAGACTCTCAATTTCCTTTTAAAGTTAAAGCTCGTCCTCGCATGGATGGGCAAGGGTGGCAATTTTCAGAAAAAGTCAAGGTGAATATAGAGTTATACCCCGAACCCAGAATTGTGATACTCAGAGAGCATACGGGAGAATAAATTGGAACCCAAGACTAGTTAGTGTCCTCTTTGATTTTTACCTGCTTTCTTAGTTCAGTTCCCTTAAATTCACCTGGAGATATTACAGCTAATTGGTCGAGTATCCTTTGGCGACACTCTATCGCTAATTCCAAGCAATATTTTAATTCATTGATTCGAATAGTTTCCGGGGTTCTGTGTGGAAATACCAGTTTAAGCAGCCCTGAGGCAGTCTTTTTTATAGCATCCTGATTCCTCCCGGTCATCCTTCCAAAACTGACGTACGCATCAACAATGATCTGGTAATTTCTTCTTCGAAATCTGGAGAAAATCTCTGCTAAATAATCTGTGATGAAACCATAGCCAGCGGCATAGTTCTCTGGTGCTATTTTTTGCAATTCCCATCCAGGCAAGAAACAATGTATGCGATCCAGAAAAGCAACATCAAGAAGTTCTTTTGGAAGTATAGCAAACAGATGTTCATATTGGCCTGAAGGCCTTTTGTTTTCAGCGTCGACCTCAATGTTGCCAGCAAGAACGATACTGGCTTGCGCTGAGAATTCTTGATTCCCTCGAGAGAACATCCCGGTCTGCATATAATCCTTAAGTATGCTAATAGTTGCGTCGGGATCCGAAAAACTTGTATTAGCGATTTCATCGAAAAAGACAACATCCTTTTGGCCAAGTATTCCTAATTTTCTAGTAGCTTGGTTATAGAATAGTGTGGCTGGCGTTGCTTTCCCTCCTGAAATCACGAAACATTTGCTTGAAGTATTGCGGTAGGTGTATGTTTTTCCAGTTTCTCTAGGCCCGAGTTCTATCATGTTATAGTTGGCTTCGACGAAAGGTACCAAACGAAGCAACAAGAGTTTTTTCTCTCTTTCGGAAAACTTCTCTGGATCGAAACCTATACTTTGTATAAGTAAATCAACCCATTCTCCTGTAGAAAATTCGCTTCGTTTTTCTACGTAATCATCAAGATTCAGTCGTGTGACTTGGAATGGTGTGAACTCCTTTATATAGAACGGATATATACGACCCTTTATTTCGTAGAGTGGATCATATTGTATCGTCATTGTTCCCCAAGCACCAGCTCCTAAAAGCGAATCACCATACTCTAAAAGAATTTTCTTACTGATTCGAACGTAATTATCGCCAATTGCAGGCACATCAACCCAGTAATGATCTTTGCTGGCATCTAGTCTAGCCTGCAACTGACCAAGAAGGATATACTCACCTTCTTCTTTTATTCTGCTTTTGATAAGTTCTCGTGCACCACTCTCTACATAATGCTCATTAATTATCTTATCAATCCTTTGCTGTCCAACTATAGGATTGTCAGGATCAACATATTTTGCCACCAAATATTCCATTACGTATCTCGGGAACTCTTTATAAGCTTCATTCCAGCGAGTTAATGGCTTGAGTATGACCCTGTCACTGAATGCTGAAAGTATTTTTTCATTAAGAGAGGCCAATTTTTCACTCCTTTATGTTGTCTAATCCGCCAAATTTGAATTCAACCTTGTCTTTTCTCTCTTTTACCTTAATTGGAATAATTCTTTTGCTTGGTTTCGAAATTTTCCCTTCAGGAGTCTTCCACGTTAGTGAGATTTCTAAATGCTTCATCATTAAGGTAGGTTTAGTAAACGTGAAGGCAATTTCTTGAGATTCTTTAGGATATAGACTTCCAGAGTGTTTTTCTTCTTCGCCTGTATTTGTTCTCAAAATGAGGTCAAACGACGTTTCTTTGTTTCCGTTGTTCGCGATTTTGACATTTATTTCTGAAGAAAAATCTTCTATCAACTCAATGGTATCTGGTACGGTCAAGATCAATTCTATTCTTGTTGTGGCCATTTTTTCCATGAGTACCCCGGGGACAACCATTTCGTCTAATGATATGCCACCATGTGCATACCGTGAGAATTTGCTTTTTGGGCGGGAGAACCACTTTCGACTTTTGGCTACTGTGAAAAATTCGTGAGGAGTAAAGCTTAAACGATATCCTTTTATATGCTCTACATTCTTCATGCATCGATAGGAAATTGTTTGTTTCGAAGGAGTGCCACTAGTGTCTCCATATACTTTTATTTCGTCTTCTGGTGCTAGTTCGATGTACCCATGGTCGCTGGTCAGAATTACGTAGTCTTTTTCGTTAATTCTGCGATCTAGGTCTGGCATAATCTTTCTTCTTAAAGTACCTTCTATTTCATAGTTAAGTTCGCGTATATCTCCTCTAAAAACATGAATCCAATCATCGCTCACGTTATAAATTAGTATATTGTAGAGATAAAGTCCTTCATCAAGTCTTTTTTGACCAAAATCGGTCTCACTACTTACCGTCACTCTTAGTTTCTCTTTTCCTTCATAACGTGAGAGCCCAAACAGTTTAGAAGCGAGAATATTGTGGTCAGAGGTGTACCCTCCGTCATAGTCACACCATTCGGCAGGCGTCAACCCAGCTAGTGTGGATACTCTTGCAATATCAGTCTCGGAAGGTAACATTGACAAGTATAGTTTTTCTTCTCTTATTTCGAATTTTGATGTTATAATTGGCTTAATTATCTCTTCCCACGTATCAAGCCGCATTCCATCAAATATTAGAATCCATATTTTTCTGTCTTTTGATGGAATTATTTTTCTTTTTATTATGTAATCAAGAATTATGTTGATTGAAACTCTTGGATGTGACAAATATCCTTTCCAGTTTTTTTCTATAAGCGAAGCGAGGTTGAGATCTGCCAGTTCTAGCTTGGCTCGTACATCTTTCTTTAGCTGTTGGATATAGTTATCAAGGCTTTTTCTCAGATTATCGTCGTGGATTGATTGTAGATGGTTAGTGACATTTGCTATTGCAAGTTCCGTTTTAAAAATGCCACTGTCCTTCCACCAGTCAATAAGTGTAGCAAGGTCATTTTTTGTTTCAAACTTTGATTCAAGAGATTGAAGAATTGACGCAATATTGACCATCAGATTCAATAGAGAAATAGCTTTCTGTGAGTGCTCTGTCTCTATTTTCTCTACAATTATTGGATGTTTGGAAATGTTTTTTGTCCAAGCAAGATTGCTGTGCTTAAGTTCCTTTTTTTTCACTGTTTCAGCTAAGTAATTGATGCATAACGCATACACGATTAGAGGTAGCGTTTCGTTCTGCATCGCTTTTTCAAGCGCTTCTGAGTCTTTCAACTCTAGGCACTCAATGACTTTATTAATCTGCTTTAGTTCCAGCTTCTTTTCAGCTATTTTTGTGATTTGAAGTCTTATTTCTGGTTGTGATTCTATGTTTTCGAAAGTTTTTGTTATTCTTTTTTCTCCTAGAGTTTCTGGATCAAAACTTAGTAAACCCATCCCTCTTAGTTGAATAATAGGGATCGTCATTTTGTACCTTTTAGCCACATCTAATAGATATAAGAAGACTGCTAAGTCGTACTTGTCGAGTTGGAGCCACGGTGTGATTTCAGAAATACCTTCTACAACATTATTCTCAATAATTTCTTGCAATAGTTTCTTGTCATTTTCGCTGAGGTCATTGTTGAGAACAGTCTTAATGTATTTATCCAATGCTTCTTGTGATGAAATACTCCCTACAATTAGGTCTGATATTGAGATTCGCGTGTTTCTTAAGGCGATAAGTAATGCCTTGGCGTGGTTTATGTTTAATGGAGCCTTTGCTGGTAGTTCTTTTCTTAGTGTCTGATAAAGAGAGTGAAATCTAGCGAGTTCTTGTCCTATTTCTTTTGAATGTTCAAAAAGCTCTTCTGGCCACGTTACTCCTGGGATTATTTTGCTCAAGACGTCTTTGAGTGATAGATCGATTATTTTTTCTGTCTTTTCTATTATGTCGTAGATGTAACTTAAGTCAATTTTTTGAGTGTCACTTGGAGGTTTTGTTATCCATAAGATTATTGGTTTGCCTTTTTCTTTGGTAGAAGAATATTTTCTTCTGAATGTGAGGTCGTTTCCGTAATAATGGATTACTTTCCATTTTTTTCCGTTAGTTATGTCTATATATTCTTCGTTGAAATCGAGGAAGCTTTCTGGATCGAGCAGGAGAATTGTGTTTGTTGCTAGTGGGAGGGAGTTTATGGTGCTTTCAAAATAATCATTTATTGTTTGAATTCCTTTTTTCAAATGTCATTCCCTCCTATTTTCGCAAATTATGCCCATTTTCTTGATTATTTGATACAACGGTGGTGGGACACTTAATGTGTTAATTCTTCTAAAGACTATTGAGCCTTCCCAGAAAAGGCCAAATTGGTAGCAGAACCATACCCAGAAGCAAAGTTTTTCTGGACTTGGTTCGCTTGTTGTTTCTCTGTTTATGTAAGATCTTATTTCTTGAATCTCGTTCTTGATTGACATAAGTAGTTCTCTCTCAGGGATTTCTTTGAAACCGAATCGTTTCCAGTATTTTGCTTGAGTATCTGTTTGTAGTTCGGTTTGATAGCTGTCGTCCAGGTATTTGTCTGCCCATTCGACAATTCCGATTTTTTTTCCATACTTCATGAATCGGGATCTTGCGCCTTTAATCTTCATGTCTTGAAATATGCATGTGTAGACGGTGTTTACTGGATTTCGGCTTCTTGATTTAACTAAGCGAGCTGATAAGATTCTAGTTGTTAACTCTGTCGGCCCTAAGGGTTTGTTTGCGGCTTTAAGAATTTTATAGGCTGCATCACACCATGAGTTGCCTTGTTGGTTAATGACCCCTAATTCTTCAGAAGTTACTGGTTTGAAGATTATTTGCTCATTCTCTTTTTTTGAAACGGATTCTTGTTGCCCTTGAAAATATGACCTTAGAATTTCCTTACTTTTTTCTGTTGTGTATTCATGAGTTCTGTGGTAAGTAACACTTCTTTTATCTATCGGGATTTTTTCTATAAGATTGTGTCTACTTAAGATGTTCATTGTTTGATAGAATGTTGCCGGGGAGATGTTGGGAAGTTTTTTGCGTAAGACATCAATATTGATTGTTGGGCTTCGTTCTATGAGTTCAAGAATTTTCTCATATTTCTTCGTTCTTTGCATTTTTACTCCCAAGCTTTGATTCTGCATATCTCGGCTATTTTTTTGGTCTTTTTGTAAAGTTCAGGATCGATGGTTTTTTCGTTAATATGGTGGAGTAATTCGGCTCCTTCCAGATAGAGTCCATTGTTGTAGCAGAATTCGATCCATTCACAAATTTCAGTGTCGGATGGTGTGTATTCTATCGTATCTTTGAGGTATTCATCTATTTGGCGTGCTGTCTTGTCAGTGAGTCTTTTGATTAGCCGCTCTTTTTCGTTTACTGTAGGGTTTCTCCATAATCCTTTTTCTTCAACAAAATTCTCTTGGAGTATCTCTTGTAGATCTTTTCCGAGTTTTTGTGACCCAAGTGCTTTAAAAAACTCGGGAGCAATATCACCATATGTGTGTGGGGTCTTTAATAACTGTTCAAGCCATTCTAGGGCCTCTGATTCATTCGAGATGTATCCAAACAATCTTTTCTGGCCACTTGATTTTGGTCTTTGGAATGGAAGATACCAGTATCCATCTATTTCTCTGAAGTTCTTTTTTAGGATTCCCTGAAAATCTTCGAAACTAAGTTTTCTAAGAGGTCTATTCTGAAGCATAAAAAAGCCGATGGTTTTGCTATGAAGCATTCTATCTGTTCTTTCGTCAATGGGCGTTAGTGGTAACTCTCGTAGTCTGTCAGCCAAGAATCCTATGATGGCTTCTTCGGTGGTTTTTCCTTCTATTCCATTCTTGACTGTAGCTTTCGGCTTGTAACAATTAACCACAACATCGTAGCCTACCGCCCCACTTGCTGTCTTTTGTTTGAATGTCTTCTGAATCTTGTCAAAAACGCCTATCATCCCCACTATGAACCCTGATTTTGTTAGCCCATTTTGAATGGCTTGCCATACATCTCCTCTAGAATTATGAAAAACAAGAGTAAACCATCTATTTGGCTTTAGCACTCTGTAAATTTCTTGAAATGCCCTGGTCATCAATAACTCGTACTCACGTATACTTTTCTGTTGAACTGGATTTATTACGGCTTCTTGCTCATTATGCGTAAATTCCCCAAGCCAGCATTCCCAAATGAAGTTCATCTCTGAGTAGTTAATGTTCTGACCAAAAGGTGGATCTGTAAACACATAATCTATTGAACTTGACGGAATATTTGAAAGGTCAGTAGCTGATTGTGTAAGAACTAACGCTTCATAGGCTGACTTTATGTGACTTCTTAAAAGATTCTCGACTGATATAAACGATCTTTTTCCTAGGCTTTTTCGCTTAAACAACTCGATTACATTGACTTCTTTGCATATCGAAGGAATATAATAAGTAGCCTTAAGAGTTGTTGCGCCTCCTTCCACGCTATATGCATGTCCTCTCGATGCATTTTGGAGAAGAGAAGTGAATATCCATCTCATTTTTTGGATAGTAGTGTCTGTGCTTAGGGTGTTTATTGAATACCACAGTTTTGCTAGGGCAAAGAGATTGCGTTTTGTGTATAATTTGTCTATACTATTCATACCCATGGCCTTAGGCTGGCGCGTATTATATCCATCGGGAAAAGGATATGAAGGAAACCAGTATGGAATTTCTGTTGATTCAAGCTTTTCGAGCAACTGATGATCCAAACTGTCCGGCTTCTTGACTTTTCTATGCGGTTGTGAGCAAGAACATTCATAGTGAATTTCAGACATCACAAATGTTGATGTGCCCTGAGTTGATAGAACCTTTCGGCAATTCGACTTAGTTAATTCCTTTTTGCAATTTGGGCAGAAGAATGTTTTTTTGATTTTACCTTTTGAATCTACTGCCACATCCCAAAATGCGAACGTACCGCTGCATCTTGGGCATTCAAGAAGCTCGCTTAGAATAGAATGTACAGTAACAGCTCTTTTCCCACAGACTGCGCATGTAGTTTCGTAAAGCCATTTAATTTCATCTAAAGAAGACAATATTTTCTCTATTGATCTTCGCAAGTCTACGATATTTGAACACGAATTATAGTTTCTTGCGATAAATGTTGCGGCTGGACATAGATCTATCAAAATGGATCGTCTGCCGTTTTTGGAGCACGCTATTCCGGTCATTCCAGTTCCGCAAAATGGGTCTAAAACAATATCTCCTGGGTCTGTGTAATGCAAAATGAATGGCTCAATTCCTTCATGAGGAACCTTTGTCCAATAAGAGTGTGCATTGTAAATGAGCGAGCTTTTACCAACCTTTACATTGGAAACAAAAGGCGTTCTGTAATATTTGTCTTTCATTGAGTCATAATGCTTACCATACTTGTTCAAAAATTCAACAATTTTTTGTGAGGAGATATCGGCTGTGTGTTCAGCCAATTTACTCACCGAGTGCTATTCTAATTTTTTTGCCTGGCTTCTCCTTCTTTGCTTTTTCAATGACCCTCAGAAGTTCATTTCTGAAAGCTTTAACAATATCATCGATGCGCTCCTCTTCTACGAATGCATATTTTTGTATAAATTCAGAGATTGAAAGATTAATAGTTTCTATATTTGCCTTCTCGAACAACTTTACTAAGTATTCAGCAAGAGAATCAGAAAAAACTTTCGTAAACAATTGAGAATCATTAGATTGAAGAGATTTTACAAGCTCACCGAGCCTTTTCTCCTTATCAAGCTCAAGAACAGGTTTGGTTAACATCTGACGCAAACCAGTCATTCCTAACCGAATTCCTTCATCAACTTCTTTCAAAAACACGCTGATCTCTTTATCATCGAACTTCCTAACCAAAGTAAGTTTACACTCGCTACAAATAGAAGAGGAATCAACATTGACGTTACCCCGCACTCCACAAGCCTTAGCCTTCATAAGCATATCAGAGTATACTGATTTAATCGGAGTCAAATTCATACCAAGCTTGTTCAACCTAGAAATAACATCAATCTTGACTGAAGCACCATCTAATTTCTTCCGGATTTTTTCAACATCTTCATAGTAATCTCTATGATGAATCTGATAGAGTGGAATATACTGACGCTTAAATTCTTCAAACTGTCTCTTAATCTTTTCAAGTTTAGCTAAATCCTTAACAAACAACTCAGGATTAAGTTGGTCCTCAATGGATACTTTCAGCCGACTCAGATCAGCCTTCTCCGCGGGCAAGACCGCATGATCCAAGTATGACCGCATGCTAATGATAATAGTAGCCTGATCAGATAGCTTAGATAGAGCTCTAAACATCTCAAAGTCAGCCTTGAAAGCCTCAAAATCTTGTGCATAAACCTCGGTTACAACTTCATGAAACTCGCTGTAGTTCTTTGCATCACAAATTTTTTCAACATTTTCTAGACGCTTGGAATATTCAAACTCCTTCCCGAAAGAAGACCAAAGAGTCTGAAGGTTAGCAAGAACGCTTGGAATTTTTTCCAAGGTCTTAGCCAATTCATTAAGCAGATGCTTTTCTTGCTCCATTATTTCCTCAGGTTTTGTCGCAGTCTTCAGATCTTGCTCTGGCGCGGCAACGCGTGCCAAGTGCACGACATCATTCCAATTAACCTCGGTGCTTCGCGATAAGACATCAAAATCTTCCTCAAATCTTCCCCTCCACTCTATTTCAGGTACATTAAACGAGGTCACGCGAGAACCTCTGATTGGTTGTCGATGTCCATCCTTCAATCGAATCTCCACGCTAGGGTCTCCGTGCCTCACAAAACAGAGCAAACTCAAAGTGATAATTTCTCTGATGACACCATAAGGCGGAGCATTTAACTCTTGATACAGCTTCCAAACTGGTAACTCATAATCGTTTTCCTCCAATCTTTTTTTGATGAAATCAAAAATCACATTATTTTCTGGATTAAAAGCTCGGGGGGATGCTGCTTTGGAAAGTCCAAGCCCTGGGGCAAAATTCTCGCAAGCACTTATAGATGCTGGACCAGCATCTTTCCTAAAGAATCCGTCAAATATCTTCTTTGCGTCATTTGCTAAAAGAGTCTTCTTAAACAATGACGAATCAAAAGGCTGCGACTGATAAGCATTATACAGCAAACTTGTGACAATCATACTGAATATTCTGTCCAATGATTCTGTCGAAAAAACTCGAGACTCGTCTATAGCTAATGATTGCTGAGTATAAACTTTTCCATCAACAAACTGTGGAAGTTGTGTTTCAAGTAAAGCATTTACATATTCGCGTTTCTTACCCTTTACCCATTGACGAATTTCCTCCGCTTCTGGGTCGTTCTTCATAGCATAAATATTCTCCATTTCAGTTATCGCCAAGTAGTTTAATGCTGCCTGTTTCGCCGAATCATTTAACGAACCAGGGACACAGACCCCGATTCTTTTATCTTTAAGGCTCTTAGGATCAAATTTCACATTTCTAGCAAGTATAACCAGTCTAAAGTGGACATCTTCTCTTAATGCCTCACCATATTCAGGCCGCCAATCTCTACTAACGACGACTTCACCAGGGTATTCAATTTTTTGAAAGTCAATCACAACCTTACCTTTCTGGTCAAAAGTATATCCCGAAAACAATGCGCTACGTCCACCAGTCTGGTCGGGAGAAAATATAAGGCTCTTCTCCCAGCAATCACATACCCTAAAATCCTGCTGCGCACATTTTTTCCTTATTTCAGTAAATACTTGGGATGGCCGAACAACCTGTTCTCCAGTAACCCGGAAAAGTGCGCCCTTCTCTTTGATGTACTCGATCTGTGGAAGGTCGCGTAATTTAACCAGCACAGCCTCAACAAGATCTGAACCTTTAATAATATCAGAATGAATCAATTCCATTTCAGCCAATTCTTGAATGGAGATGTGTTTTACTGTTTCCAAATAAGCCAAATTCCACAAGAACAAAGCATTTACAACTTTCTGAGCAATCTGAACATCTTCTTCATCTAAATCGATATCCTTTAAACCATCCATCGCAAAGCGATAAGATTTGTATGATTTCTGATATACGTGTGTCTCAAGTTCCCTTGGATGTAATCCTATCATTAAATCACTAACTACAATGAGATTGCCTTTTTCCAATATTGACTGGTCAGTAAGAATATCGTGTAGTATGTTTATGCCAGATCGGGCAGTAGGCAATTCTCTTTTAGTAATGTTTCTAACAGCTTCAAAACATTGAGGATGGAACGGAAAAATCGAGAAAAAGTACTCCTTATCAAATTTCTTCAGAAAACTAAAGTTTTTGAAGTAGAACTGATAATATTGCTCGATTTCTGGTCTTCTTGTCTCAATTATTTCACGAATTCTTTGCGAAACAATTATATCATACTCTTTTGCCGCTCTATCTGCAAGCAGATTTATAGTCTTAAACCGATCTTCTTTTAATTTTGTTGGTGCAGGTAAGTGTGATGCAACAACAATGTATATGTTAAGCTGAAGGTCCTTAGGCAATACCCAAGCAATGGTTTCTAAGACCTCTTCATCAGCAGCGTATTCTTTTGAGTGTTCGGGATGTCTCATTTGGCGTGTAGCAAACTCGTCTATGACGAAAAGCATTCCGTTATAGCCATTTTTCGTTAGCTGATCATATATACTCTTAATTCGATCTTTTGTGGTAGCAGATATTCTTGGGCTTATGTTCTCTTTCTCACAGTAATCATTTATGAAATTGGCAAGGTGCTCTTGAGATGCTTTTTTTGGATCACCTCCAACACTTTTTATGAACGAATCAACAGCATTTCTTAATTCTACAGAACATCTATTGTACCAGTCAATCATTTCATCGGCTGTAGCTATTGAAACCTTTCCTTTCAACCCCAGTTCTTGAACCGTTTCTTCGATATGGCGTTCTATAATCTTCAATAGATTCTCATCTTCAGCCCTAACGCTAGCCTCGCCCTTTAAGTTGATTATCACAGGAAAAAGTTTAGTCTTGTTTAGCTTGAATCGATAATTACGTATCTCTGGATCTTGCACGAGGCTCCATAGAGCTTCGCTTGTATTCATAAGAAGGCAAGTTAAAGTAGCAATAAAATGAGTCTTCCCTGCACCATATTCTGCCTGAACCCAAAAACCACCTCCGCGGTAGCTCACGATACTGTCAAATATTTTATCAAAATGCTCACGGATAGAATCCGTAAATACGTAGTTCTTGACGGTTTCTTTGGGATGCAATCTTATCTCTCTGATGAGAGAAAGAGTTGTCTCACCAACTTCCTTAACGGCAATCAAATCCTTGATTTTTCTCAACTTATCTCACCTCAATGACATTTTCAGGTAGGGTTAAGGCACTAAGGTAATTCAAGGTCTCATCTGGATCGTACTTCACATACTCTGGTAGTTTTAAATCATTCCGAAACTTCGGCGTTGGAACCACAAAAACAAGTATCGTATAATCTCCAAGATAATAATTATAGAAAACTGTCAGTCCTATTCTATACCTTGCGAGGATACTGGGTGACAACACTAGTAGTATTTGCTGCTTACCTCGCTTTTTAACATCAGAATATAGTTCAATGAGTTTGGTTTCAAGCGTCTTTTCAATCTGCCTTCTAATCGCTGGCTCATTTATTTCGTTTGTTACTTCTCCAATCGCTACGTCTTTGCAGACATCGATTTCTTCTGTTTGATTCTTGCCCGTAATTTTCAAAAGAGAGTCTTTATCACCATTCCAAACATAGGCATGCTTTCCAGGCATAGGTCGAACTTTGAATTCATCGATAATCTTCTTAAATTCCTCGAATATCATAGCCAAATCCTCCTTTGCACAAACTCATCAAATGAATATCGAGTTGTGACTTGTTCCAATTGATCGGCCACTATGTATTTTGCAATAATGCCATTTGCATCTGCCTCTCGAAATATTTTTCTCACTGCATCTTGATCCCTCAAACCTAAGTACTGCCAGAAAGGGTTAGAAAGGATGTCTTTCACAGTGACAGTCCTTGGAGTTGGGGCGAAAACACTATGGAAAATAATCAATAGTGAAGTCTTTGGTACGGCTATCTGACAAACAGTCAAAGTACTATTTCCTTGACTCAAGAAACCGAGATCTCTACATGCCCACCGCAGGGCATTTAAAGAATATTGTCTTAATGTACTATGCTTCTTTAAAAGGAAATTTTTGAGATGCTCTATTGATATTGATGCACCAGGAGATAGAGGAAGAATATAATTTACTACAAATTCTGCTATGACAGGTTCTTTTGTTAAGTACTCATACCGCATGATCTCCTTCAATATTGTCTCATTTTTATAGAACGTCCAAACCTTAGTGAGTAGATTATCAAGCGAATGGGACGAAAAAAACCACCTAATTATTGATCGCGTATTTCTAACTCGGACATAACTCGAATTCCAAGGCAAGCTTTTTTCTAATTCTTGTCGAAATGACCTGAAATCAGTAAATTCAGCGCTCAGCTTAACTGCTTGGATACTCTCTTCCCAGAACATTGGTCGTGGCATATATAATTTTTGATTACATTTTGAGGATGCTTTAATAGAGTTTACAATCATTTGTGGCTCTGCCTCTTTTACAGCATAACCTCTAATATAAAATTTTTAGACTACTATTTAATATTTCTAGTATTCTTCCAGTATCTTAGTTCAGCTTTTTCTCACAAAACTGTAGACCGAATGGTCATAGTTTATTCCTTTTCTAGTTTCTCTAAAGCACCTTTGATTAGTGCCACATCATTCATTATTCTCTTACTAGCGCGTTTCAACCTAATGACAAGAATGGAAAATCCATCAAGCTTGCTATTGCTTTCAATAAAGGCCTCCAGAATTTTCCTTTCCCTCTGTGTTAATATGTACTGCCTCACTGAAATCACCTACTGTTTACTGTAATCGAAATAGTTATAAATGACTTTTGATGCATGTTTCATTTGTTGAAATCAACTGCAGAAATCCATAGGTGAAGTTGAAATGAGCGACTACAAAAACTCTGCGGATATGAAAAACACAATCATCTTGGCAAAGCCTCTATTTTTGACAAAAACTGGTGACTTTGAAAACTTCCGAAATTTGCTTAATCAGACATGCGACAGGATTGCACAAAGCTTCGATTTGTATACCTCAAGCAGAAAACCACGTAAGGCCGCTATCATCGATGCTATTGTTGAATCTGCATGTCTTGGGTGCGTAGCTAAGAAGCTCTCTGAACAAACTGCAGCTAAGGATGTTGATGCCTTATACAAAGAATGCCATCGATTAGCAGTTAATGCCCTAGTTGAAGAGCTTTATGTCCTCCTTAATCAAACAGGCTATAAAGTTCTGATTTCAACAGAGGCAAAATTAGAGTATGGAAAAGCTGACATTCTAATTACTGTAACAAATTATGGCTTAAACCTCAAAGGTAAGACTAAAGAGATCCTAATCGAAGTTAAGACTGGAAATTCAATATCGCTTTCTCAACTTTTCAGATATCTATTAGACTCGAGAAGTGACACAATTGTTGTCTGGAGGATTAGAAAACGCCAAGTCTTAGTTTTCAACGCTCAAAACATTAAGCCTCTGCTTACAGAATTCACAAGAATAATTTGCTTAAGAGGCGTCAGACTTCTATCCTCTCCGCAGCTACAACAGTGCCAACACGTAAAACAATCAAATTACTTGCCAACCCAAGAAGAACTCCAGAAAATGTTCAAAGACTTCGCAGAGGCTCTAGTTGAAACTCTTCCTAATGCTCTCGAAACGATCATAACGAATTTGGAGATAAGAACTTCGAACAATCGTCCGATGTACACTTCTGCTAATCAAGCAAAGGACTCAAACAAGAACAACAATTTTACGAGGTCTGAAAAGTGACAACTAAACGAGAATATAAGGGCATCGAGCTTGTCGCCAAAGGCAACGTTAGACCCGTCAACTCGTCAATTTTCATTGTTAAATCTGAAACTAACCTTGAAAAGTGGTATACTATCAGATGGAATAGGAAGCGTTGGACATGTTCCTGCGAGGATTTCAAGAAAAATAGGAAAAAATGCAAGCATATTTATGCAGTCTGTTATTATCTTTCGCTTCAAGACTTTCAAATTGGAGTGAAGAAGATTGGCGAAGAAAAAGAACCATGCCCCCTTTGCAGTTCGATAGATTCTGTAATTAAAGATGGTCTAAGCGAAAGTCGTAGCGGTTTTACTCAAAGATTTTTCTGCAAAAAATGTAACCACGGCTTTTCTCCAAAGACAGGTTTTGAAGGAGCACACGGCCAAGCCCTTGCCATAGTTCTTTCCCTAGACCTTTACTATAGAGGTTTAAGCTTGAGGCAGATTTCAGAGCATTTTCAATCGGTTTATGGAATTATTGTTTCCCACGGGACAATTTACGGATGGATTAAACGTTATGTTGAGTTGGTGAGTGGATGCGTAGAAAAGGTTAAGGTAAAATGTGGTGAAAGGTGGCATGCTGACGAGACGGTTGTAAGGGTTAGGGGCAAGCATCTAGTTTTATGGTCCATGCTGGATGGAGAGACTAGGTTGCTATTGGCTCAACATATTGACAAAAATAAAAATGCAGAGGAAGCCTACAAATTACTTGATGAAGGACTAAGAAAAACAGAAAACAAGCCTCTAGAAGTGGTGACTGACGGCGCGCCAGCATACGTAAAAGCTATAGATAGAAAATTCGGTGAAGAGTTGAATCATCCGGTAATACATGTGCAAGCTTCAATATCTACGCCGTTGAGTAATAACAAAGTTGAACGGTTCCACAAAACATTGAAGCAGAGATTCAAGACTATTTCAAGTTTCTACAGTGAGGAAACGGCTAAAACATTCAGTAAAGGGTTTAGCATCTTTTACAATGACATAAAAAAGCACAGGTCACTTAATGGCAAGACGCCAATTGAAGCAATTTCCAAAGAGGAAAGTGGAAGTAGCTGGGCATCACTCATTAAGAAAGCAATAAAAAAACAGTAACTCGCCTTCAATGATGCACCTTTTTCTTTTTTAACTTTAGTCGTTCCTTAAGCAGCTGCCCGTTTGCTTCTGTGCAAGGCTTGAGAGGACAGCCAGGCAGCTGCTTCAAACCAGATTTCAAGATCTCTGATAAATTGTTGAAAACCCAATTAACCCATATCATAAATTTTCTCCAATTATATGGATAAAACGGATATGGTATGCCTACCGCTTGGGCTGGTGACTTACCACCAAGCGCTTTCTCCATCGGGTCTAGATAATTTAATTCGATCAAGGCTAAAACGGCAAGATTTCTAAGAACGTTCAAAGAGCCAAACCTTTGGCGCTTTCGTATGGTTTTTCTCAGGCTTCTAATCTTTCGTTCAATTATCATTAAATCGCCTTTCTCATACTTTTTAAGCTTCTTGAAGATGTGTCTAACGACATTTTTAGGGAAAAAAACTTCAGCAGCTTTCTCCATAGCCTTGAGTTTATCACCTTTTATAACCTCTAGATGGCCTTTTAGTCTTTCGTCGGTTTTCGCGAAAGCATACAGGAAGGCTCGTTTATCGCGGAAAGAAGCGATGAACAAGCAAACTATGAACCGAGAGTCAGCATCCATCGTTAATATTGCGTAATAAAATCTTTTCCGTTTTCTCCTACGCTTTTTCTTTTTAATAGCATATCGTCGTTTTTGCCTATGTTTTGGAGCGAATGCATCATCGCAAAAGAGCGTTTTACAAGGTATTCCGCCTATCAGAAGCATCATTAAGTCATTGAACTTTTCGAACTTTTTGGCGCATTTTTCAGATATATCATATAACGTCTTTTCATCAGGAATTTTCTCTTTGACACCATAATCTAAATAGTGATTGGTATTTTCGGTGACCAATAACTGAAACACCTCTCGTGGTCTTTTCCCTTGCGCAAAATCTGCTAGAACTAACGCGCAAGTGCCATAAGTAAATCTAGTGTTGATGAAGCTTTTAACCTTAAATTTTTTCCTACATCTGCAACGATAATATCCGTCAGAAAACCCGTTTTTATCAACAACCTTTATCACTTCTGTACTTTTGCAGTATGGACAAGAAACTTTACCAAGAATTTCGGTCTCAAATACTTGAGCTTTTTTCCTCAAAAAGGCTAAAATCTTTTCCCTGTCAAAATATTGATTAAAATTCTTACGATTAAAAAAACACAAGAAGTCTTCCACAGTAATTTTACTAAGGTCAGGTTCACGGGCTTTATCCAGAAACATCGGTAACCTGCCCGCTTTGTTCGCTTTACTCGAATTTTCCGTGACGCGCTTGTCTTCAACCAAGTTCTCACCAAAGGAATTCTTTTCACCCGAATTTTTTACAACACCAAAAACACTGAGCATCTAAGACCGTATTAGACTTCTAACACACGAATCTTAGACAAAATTTTCTTAGAATGGAGAAACTTCCGACTGCTGACCCCTAAGACATTCGGTAGGAGTCGGGATTCCGAGGTTGAATTAGTGTTAATTTTCTGAGGATTCCTTAGTTTTTCGTTCATTTCTAAGACCACGATAGCTGTTGTTAAAATTTTGAAGATTGTTTATTCGATCATCCAGTGCATCCAGACTTCTAACTTGTTCGAGATATAGTTGTGCAGCTCCTGCTATTCTATTGCGTGTGATTTCTGGTGCCTCGTTTGGTGTCTTTTGAAATTTTTCAAAGAAAGTCTTTCTTAGGTAAAGGTTCCTCTCGTTGCCTTTCTTGGAAGGGATTTTGACGGGCCTAAGGTCTTTAGCAACCTTTGGAAGTTCTTCTAAGACTATTTTTCTGAGTGCCCGATGAAACTCTGTTTTGTCAATCTCGTAACTTTTTGCTTGACCTGATATGGAATCCTCACCATTTGACTTTTCAAAAGTTTGTGCTACATCGTCAATCGAATTATTAACTTTTTCATTCTTGAGCGCTCTGTTCTCAATGTCTCTCCCGGAGAGAAAGCCAATTAGACTTTCCTTGGCATTTGATCTCTTCTTCCTAGCTACTGTCATTCCTGACCCTTCCTATGCATTACTTTACTTTCGTAGCGGTTGCCACGGTTCCGTTTCAGCCCCCATACTTTTTCGAGAGCCATTATGGCTGTTTCAATTCTTCCTGGAGTACTTTGGGGAAGCACATTTGTTTCCTTCGATCTTTTGTAAATGCGGTCGAGATGTTCAGTCAGGTGGATGTTGCTAATGGAAATATCTGAAGGGTGTCTATCATCTGTTGTCGCCTCGTTTAAACTTAGATAGTTGGAGCCAGATTGGAAGTCGTGCTAAGAATGTTAGTCTGTCAATTTGTTCATTCTCTGCAATGAGGATTTCTCGAAGTGGCGAATTTTTAGGGAGGTTTTCCAAGGCAAACTTTTTAAGGTTGGCAATGTTTATGCTTTCTTTAGGTGTAGATTTCTTTCTAAAGCATTTCTTTAGGTCTGTCATCATCTTACTAACCACTTCGACTTATCATTGCATAGAAATCGAAGCCTCAAAATTTAAGGCTTTTCAAAAAATCTTTTAAACTTACGCTTATCTTCCATAAAAGAAATTTTTAAGCTGTCATAATTGTGAATAAGCTCCAAGTCGGGTTCCGAACTTCAATTTATGGCGTTTTTAAAAAGATTTTTTATAAGCTTTTTAAGTAAAACCCGATAATTCATAATTAAACGTGGTGCATCGGATAAATGGAGATCGATTTTCAAACGTGGAAGAAGTTTGTTGAAGGGGCAAAGATAACAAGTGTTGAACTTAAAAGTCCAAATTCATTGTACTTTGAGTTCGATACAGGAATGGTTTGTTATATTTATTCAGATAAGCCTCTACAATTTGATTATAATTGGTTAATGAAGGACACGTTTCTGAGTGATATAGCTACTCTAATGCATGTTAAGAAACTAATGCTAGATATGGAAGTCAAAGAAATGAAATGGCAAGTTGATGAAAATATCATGTTAGAAAGTGTTTTGAAAAACGCGAAATCAAAGGATCAGATTAGGGTTGCTTTCAAACTAGAACAGTTGTATAAGACGTTGATAGGAGGTAATAGATGGGTATCTGTTGGTTCTATTTAATAGGGAAGAAAGATGAGATCGAAAAGTTAGGCAGGATATGTGATAGAATAGGCGCTTTTCTTAGGGCTAAGTATAAAGTAGAAGGGAAAGAATTCATCGATTGGACCGGTATTAGCTATTTTATAATATTTCAGGAGCCGAATGAGCGCACCCTTTCCAGATATATAATTGGCGATGAGGAAACTGAAAAGACGGAAGCTGCGGACTGGATAGGATGCGAACCTTGGGAGAAGGATCAAGCCGCAATATGGTGGGGAGAGATCGCGTGGCCTTTCAAAATTCCTTCTGAAGTTTGGCAGGTTCTCAGAGAGGAAGGAAAGAGGTTAAAGATACAAAATTTAGTGGAAGAAATGGTTAAGCACTTAAGTGGCATAGAAGATTGTTGTATGGATGCGGTGACTAAGGAATTGGGCGGAGATGGAAAAGATCTCAAATATTCTCGTAGCTTATTCTGATCAAATGCATTAATATTATCCTGCCATTAAACTATTTTCTAGCGCCGTAGCAATTCCTTTTGTTAAAGGTGTGATACGTCAAAACTGTCACCGTAGTAATAGAACACTTTTTTAAAGTTTTTCTATTTCCTCTAAGTGCCTCAACAATTTTAGGCCTTTTGGAGAGGGTTTGTAAATGGTTCTTACGGGTCGGGAGTCTATTACTGCACGCTGGATTAGACCCATTTTTGACAAGTTTCGAACGATGATGGTAACAGTTGCACGACTTTGGACAATATCGTTTTCAAGGTCATATCTCAGAATTTCAGCGTAATGCACAGATTCTTTCTCGCATATGAACTTTAGTGTTTCGTAGAAGCCTTTTTTCGACATTTTTCTCAAAAGAGCCAAAAAATTGTTTTTCTTATCTTTTTGCATCAGTTCATGCCCATAATTGGATATCGGAGCAGTTATGATAAGGTGTAAGCATATATTATGTAAGCTAAGTCTTCATTATGAAATCTATACTATCAATTCATAATCCTTAAGCGTGTCTTTGCTACGTAGATAAAGTGAAGAGCAATTAAGGAGGTAGAGACAATTTGGGAAAAAGAATCTACATAGCAGTAGGTCTTGGCGTTGCCTCTTTGGCTATGTTGTTAACTGGTCTTTATTGGATGCTTTTTCCATCTGTGACTTTCTTGTCGCAACAGAAAGAAACGACTAGTGTTATTTCTCTTCCCAATCCTATACCTGCGCATGGTACAAGAGAAGTGACTTTTTCTGCTCAAGGTGGGGATTATATATCGTTCAATCTGATTCCCGAGACTGGATTTCCGCCAATGCCGTTGTCAATCATGGGAGGCACCATTACTGTCGATGTGCATTTTGGTTCGCAGGTTCTCTACAGCAATACTGCACAAAAGATTGAAGGTTCTGTGAATCTTCCTCAGACTGGAACGTACACTTTTCAAATAGTTAACAATAATGATTTTGAAATAGAGTTTTTGTCTGCTCCGAATGTTGATGCATCTGGGCTTCTCTTACATCATCCATACACTGATTATTCTCAAGTATCAAACACTGTTATGCAGTCCTATGGCTTCTTGTTATTAATGAGTGCGGTCATTGTGGGCGTAGCAGCTGTATTGACTTTGGCGCTGCAGCAAAGAAAAGGTCTACGCTAAACCTCACCAGACCATGGGATTGTTATGTTCCTAGTTGTCTTGTCTTCTGAGCTAGTTTTATTATGATGATTAGTGCGGTTGAAAGGGACAGTGCAGCAAATGATGCCATTATTCCTAGGCCAACGTTGGCGTATGGTGGGGTTAGAATTATTCCTATTATGAAGCCGCCTATTGTTGAGCAGGCTATGGCAATGAATTCTAGTATGGCTTTGTATTTCCATGCGATTACTGCGGAAACAGCTATTGCGATGACTATTAGTGTTATTGGGCTTAGCCCAAAGTCTGGTGTGTTGCTTGGCGTGGGAACTGGTGGTTCTTGAACTACATCAGTCAAGATTGTGCCGAACATTTTACAACACACCTTATTTTTGGTATAACCTAGGAAAGATTAAAAATTTACGCGCTACTAAGCATCTCCTATAACAATAAAAGAGAAAGATATTTTGTGCACCAATGAATTTTAAAATTGGTTCATTCCATCCATTCTTCTTCTATTGCGCGTAAGTCTTCCTCTTCGCTATAGCAGTCAAAGCAGAGAATCATTCCATCCAATTCGTACACTTCGTCTTTATCGAACTCTTCGCCACAAAACCTCACATCGATGTTCTTCTAGACTTTTCATGTGTAGACATCATTTATGATAACACAAGTTCTGTTCTGAGTCTTTCCAATATTCTTTTGATTTCATCGTCTATTTCTTCAACAGTCATATCTAAACTCACTCTTCGACCCACCAAAACTTTCCAACCATTGGGGTTCACTCCCTTGTTTCTAAGCAGTTCTTCAATTTTCTTATGATCTAGGCTTTCCAAGATTTTATGCTCATCTTCACTAAATTTGATATTATACTCCTTCTCGAATGCCATTTTAAATTTGTCAAATGGATAATAAGCCTCTAGTGAGCCTCTTTTAAGGATGAACAAATTCTTTTCCGGAACCAGTATTCCCTCTGTTACTAAATTTTTCGCCTCTTTCTCCGCATCTTTATCAAGTATCATAAAATATGGTATATTGGCATTTTTGGCAGCTTCAACCCAAACTCTCAAATGGTATTTACCTGAACTTTTTCCATATGTTGGGATGAGAGCGATTTGCATCTGTCTAAAGTCTATATCTATTTTGTTTGCTAGTATAGTGTATACGTCTCTGTCGGATGGTCCCTCGACAAAAATTATTCCATTAGAAAAAAAGATGTCACTGGGTCGAACACCAAGTTCAAAAAGAATTCTCCTTAAATCTTCGTCACCTTTTATTTTGTCAACAATGGTTTCTTTTCCTTTTTTCTTGAAAATCCATGTGTTGGCGAGCTCCGTTTGGTCAACGAAAATCGTGGAATGAGTTGAGAGGAATAGCTGATTTTCTTTCGACACTTTCTTAAAGATATCAAACAATCTCCTTGCTAATTGCGGATGGAGATGAAGTTCAGGTTCTTCTACAGCAAATATGAAGTCCCCCTCTGAGAGATGCCTCAACAGGATCAAAAACTCTTGATTGCCGCCACCACTATGCTGGATGGGTATCCGCAGGTCTGCTTCTTCAACAGCAAGGTAGTTTGGATGTATTCCAAATTCTGCATTAAATGCATTTCTAAATTCTCCTCTAATATCAAACCATCTCCTCCTTTCTTTAGTACCATCGCTTATTCCGAGCGACCGGAACAAATTCTGTGTTTCCGAATCAAGATAAGTGGCTCGAACCATGGGATTTTGTGGCCATGAATCCCTAACTGAAAGTATTAACCTGAACCTTCCCTTGAGTTTGCTTATAAAGTTAGTAACAATTGTTTGTAATGTCTGTTGGGTAATGGATTGTATGGATTTTAATTCAGTTTCTGTTAATTCTCTTTCCACAAGTGTGTATCCTTCATTCCGAATGTATTCTCTAAAATTAGTAGTCTTATCAGAAACATTGATGACCTCTGCTTTACCACTTTTCACCAAATTGTCCGCATAGGTTCCCATGAGGTATGCTTTCCGTTGCGGTGTGATTACTATTATACGGTCTCCCGTTAGGTTGTCCTTCGATGCCTCTGAGCTAAAGAGAAAAGCTTGAAGCTGATATGGGATCGACATAAAATCTTCTGGAGCAACAACTTTACCGTCTTTTACAAGAAAAACTTCACCAAACATCAGATCTTGAGGCTGCCATCCCGTTGGTGGTTTTACTATTCTTCTTGACACAGTCACCATTCTAAAGGCATCTTCAAGCTGTTTTCCTTCCCTTATTAAGGTTAAAACTTCGGGTGGAAACACTTCTTCAAGTTCTGCCTTGTCTAACTCTAAACTGACTGTTATTTTAATGTCTTTTTCAACGTCACCATCATACCAACAATGTTGGTCAACCCCCGATGGTACTCCTGTCATATCTATCTCAGCGAAGAATCTGTTCAGTAACTCTAAAAAGCTGGTTTTCCCAGCGTTGTTCATCCCTATTAGAACGACGAGATCGCCTATCTGATCTAGAGATACGTTTCTTAAACTTTTGTAATTCTCTATTCTAATTCTTCGAATTTTCATATGTACCTCCTATCCTTCTTTAAATGGTAATAGATAAGTTAAATAAAACTTTTCCAAAATATCCGGACTCCAAAGGGTTTCGAACTCGCTCATAGATTGAGCGTAAACTACTTTTTTCCTTCAAATTTTCTGAAATACCTTTGATTCTAAGTTATTAGTCTCTTCGATAAACATACTTTTCGCATCAACATTTTCTCGAGAAAAGCAAAGAAACCATAAGAAACGCATGCTCTGCATTCGATCCACTTCAATTTCTTCTTAAAATCGCCGAACTTAACCGAACCAAAAAAGATTTCTTTGACATATTTATCTTTTAGAAGACTATTCATACCATTTAAGGATGGCTTCAGCTGCTTTGTTAGAATATCCATGTTTTTTCAATATTTTACGAATCTGCCGCTTGTCCAAAGCTTTTCCCTAACAAATACGAAAAGCCTCTACAGCCTCATAATCCATATTTCAAGTACAGATATATCCATACTCTAGCGTTTTATCTGTTCTCTGCCAGTTTTAGCGACTCCATGTACTCAGCTAGTTGACTATAGCAACGGTTTTCGAGCCTTATTTTTGATAAGAGTTTTTCTGCCATTATTCTGCGTTCTCCCATATCCTTCTCTTTGTCTTCTCCGAAGTTGGGTCCGGGAATGAAGTCTTCGCAGAATCTTACCCAACCACATTCTTTGCCCAGCAGGCATGTTGGGACGTCACTGCAGTTTATTAGTTGTGGATTTATTCCATAAACGCAGAACCAACATAGAGGATCAGCCATGTAATCCTTGGCAAACAAAGCGCGTAGTTTCTGGTTTCGCTCCGCAAATATCAAAATCTTCTTTTTCCCGCTCACTCCAGACAAGCAGAAATCGCCTTCACCAAAATCTATCTCAAAAGGGGACTCAAAAACAAATTTGTCAGGCGACAGCCACATAATTTTAGAGGCTTTATCTTTCATTTTGTTCATCAACGTACTCACCTACTTTCTATATAAAAGGTCCATAAGCTTTAGTATATAAGCACTATCAAAAAATTTTTTAAGCCCATATTCGCTGCATCTTGGAAGAGCTTATCTATATGGTCATATGTATTTGTTTTTATGAAGAAAAATACTTTGTTGTATCTTGACGCTGACTTGGTTGAAAGAGCGAAAAAGGAGAACATTAACATTTCAAAGCTTGCGGAGGATGCGCTTAAAGAAGCTTTGAAGATAACTGTTCCTCGAACTGCTCGTGAATATCTTCTAAGAGTGCTTGCGGATGCTGGGCGTGAACTGGCTTTTTATGGTGAAGTCTATCTGTTACCTTTCCAGATTGAATCGATAAAACTGGAAAATGTTGGGCCATTCCAAGAGTTTGAAGCGAAATTTAGAAAAGATGGAATAAACGTGATCTATGGACTGTGCGGGTCTGGAAAATCAACCATCATAAGGTCAATTCTGCTTGCGTTTGGTAAACGGCACACATATTTTTCCAAATCAAAAAACGGGAAAATAGCCCTTAAACTGTTTCCAGACCAGGATTCAATTAGCGTAATAGCAAATCAGGAAAACCCGCTAGATACAGTGAAAGGTTACAGGTGTTTGATTGGAGATGACATTTTTCAGAGAATGTCCAAGAGCATGATTTCTGAAATTTGCGAAGAGATGAAGAAACTGGAGATCCAAATCATAATCACCACATCTATGATATTTGATCTTTCCAAATTCCCCAAAGACACAAATGCAATCCCATTGAAAAATTCAATACCATAAAAAACTGCCAGTTCGGCGACAACAATGCTCTTTAGTTTTTCAATGCGTGCTTTTATAACTTTAACATAACGTTTATCTTTTCAACAAAAACTACTAGAGTCAAGGTGAAAATATTGACAGATAACAAAGAGGATTGGTATCGAGTTCTCGGAATGTTCAATGAAAAGGGCGAAAAATTGGATTGGATATCTAGGGCTCCAAGATTAAGTAGTCTCTACGGAATGGGTCTACCTCACGCTGATCTTCGGGGTTTCGTAGAGAGTTACAAGAGAGATGAGAAGTTATACATCGTAGCTGTAAAGGTCCATTGTCACGGTTGTAATCCTGAGCGCATCGAGTTTTTTACTGGATGGGGGCTTGTAGGACAGAGAGTAGGTGGTTTTCCTTTAATTTCGGAGAATGTGCCAAGGGAAGTGAAGATTGCAGCGAAAGCTTATTTGCTTGACTGGCTTGGCTGGTTCAAAGGCAAGAAGACTGCTAGGGCAATGATTGAGCAAAGAGAGATCGAGTGGAGAGATTTCCCTGATGATGATCCAGTCAATAAAGAAACTGAAGATTACTATTACATGAGATAACGAAGTTGGCGACTCAATTCGATTTCATATTACAGCATTAAATATTGGCTACTAACTTTTCATATTGCTTTTGTTCAGATCTATGTTGTCTTTTCCATTCAGATATTTTAGCAGTTAGTTTATTCCATTCTCTCTTGCCAAATTCTCGGATTAATGCTTCACGAATCTGGTCTAGAAGGAAATACGCATGAGGGCTAAAACTAAACATTTCCATTCTTTCACCGTAAGTTCTTGTCCACGCCAGATCACATTGAACCAAGCTCCAGAGATTGAAACTTTTCCAACCTAAGTCCCTTCTTTTTCTGCGAAGCTGAGAATAGGAAAAATACTTGTCTACTGATGTTGCAAATATTGCGCCATAGAGAAGACCCAGTCCGACCCAATCAGACTTGCTGAAGGGAAGTTTATAGTTCCTCCTTTTCTCTTTTCCATTAGGACTGTAAGAAATCCAGAAGCAACCGTCTTTTAGCAATGTTGCAGGAAGACCGTCTGACCTTTCCCAATCTGAAGACTTCAACTCTTCCAAGTATTTCTCATCATTCGCGTATCTGTTCCAAACTGCCTCATTTGACCTCGCACAAGGTTTTACTTTCCTTATGATATGCGATCTAAAAAGGGTAAGAGAGATAAGCCCAACATTCATGTATTCTTGCTTTTTTTCGCTCATGTAGAGAGCTTGCCCAACTCGGTCAGAGGGATAGGCAAGAAAAACGCCGTCTAAAGCGTCACAATATTTGTTTGCTTGTTCAAAGTGCCTATAATTGGGCGTCCCTTTCTTGACCTCTATACCATAGATCCTATCTCCATACTTAACTATGTAGTCAATTCTTTTTCCTCTTCTCCAAGAAACTTGATTAATCCAACCATCATGTTCGCAGAAAATTGCCTCTCTGTCAAGGTCTCTCTCCAAAACGTAATATAGAAAATCTTCATCGCTTTGCCGTTCTCTGAGTATTTTTCGTTTAACTTCCCTCTCTTCTCTGCGCATAGAGCCTAACTCCGAACAATGTTTGAGGAGGCCCAACATAAAAATCCTTTTACAAACATATGCACCGCACTTTCCTTGGATTATTAGAGTTCAGAGATGGAAATGTGTTACAAGTAAAAAGAATGAATGCCGCTAAGTTACTAATCTAACAATAACCTTTTTATTGGGTAGGGTGGCAACATATTCCCATCCTTGCTCCAGATACTTATTTAGTTCATCTACTGATACAGCTTTTTGTTTTGTGCAATCGTTTGCTTCCTGACCTAGTAGTTTCTTTCTGACAATCTCTTGAAGTTCTTCGTCACTTAGCGAGGATATATCCATTGAATCAACTTCTTTCTGCTTGAAACCTGCAACTAAGAGAAGTTGTTTTCTGAAAGCTTGTCTAAGCTTTTCTTCGCTTGTTTCTTCAATTTTCTTAGTCTGCAAGTATTCTTGGCTTCTTCTATACGCTTCTCTCATGTCTTCGATAACGCTTTCGGGAAGCTTACACTTGTTCGTCGTATAACGATTCTCAATATCGCCTTTGTGCCCCATCCAAAACTGCCTATAATCCCTCAAAACCAAACCCTTGGATTCTGCAAGCATCAACTGCGTGTCAAAATAAGCCCTCAACACATATGGTCTCCAGGGAAAACCAGCCTTTCTGATAGCTCCTCTTATTATATCGCCAATATTCACTGTTTTTATGAAAGGCTTCATTCTCATCTTTGGAGTAACTATAGGCGAGTCGGCAACAATTTTTTCGCCCTCCCTCATCCTCTCTTCCAAATAATCCTTCAAGTATTCGCATCCTTCTTCGCTGAGAAATGTGAAATATTGATGCCCTGCCTTGCTGAGCTCTTTCCGAACAACAACCATCGTAGGCATTTTACTAAAACTCACAGAAGTGCTTTCAATCTTCATTTCTGGGAAATCCTTAACCCTTAAGCCATCTGAGCCTTCATAATTGCCTAAAGTCTGCGTTCTTAAACCGCTGTGAGCAAGCAGAACGCTGGAAACGCGAGCTTTACCGTCCCCGGACAGTAGTATTCGCCTCAACTCATCAACGGTCGGAACTCTCTCGTCTTTAAGCGAAGGAGTATCATCCACACCTTTTATCTTAATTTTCACCTTCAGTTCTCTGTTATTGTGCGTAAGCCAAGATCGCAAAGCTTTCATGGTGGAGCTGATGTAGCTTCCAGCATAGCCTTCCTTTTCAGCAGAAGTAACATAATCCATAAGCAAATCATGCAACTCCTTGTCACGCAAAGAAGCAAGCTTCCGAGGAGTAATCTTATGTAACTCGCAAAAGCTTCCCAACCTACGCAAACAAACGTCAGCAGAAATCTTCGACCCGCGCGCAACGTTCTCATACCAGCGCTTAACATCTGCATCCTTGAACAAGTAAGCGTATTTTGCCCGCGGCATATGATAAAATGGACCGCTTGTCTCTATTAAGGGTTGCGGTTCCATACCCAAAGTCTGGTGGGGCTGCCCGGATTTGAACCGGGGTCACGAGCGCCCGAGGCTCATAGCCTAGACCAAACTAGCCGACAGCCCCGTGAATCACTTTTACGTTTGGAAAACATAGAAAT
>Ga0172366_10000164_pt1 | contig 41390 bp, 36 predicted proteins | sample LakKivSesite69cm_FD_114533 | JGI IMG/M metagenome (GOLD analysis project Ga0172366, IMG submission 114533) | Sediment microbial communities from Lake Kivu, Rwanda - Sediment site 69cm | ecosystem: Environmental > Aquatic > Freshwater > Lake > Sediment | place: Rwanda: Western Province, Lake...
CAGGGGCCGGCAGACGAGGAGACGCCGCCCAGGTTGCCCCTTCCGCTTCCTCCGTATTCGGAAGCGTCCGTGTTGATCTCCTCTACATAGCGCCCCTCGAGGGGGACGCCCAGCCTGTAACCCGTCCGCACGACCGGGGTGAAGTTGAAGACGCAGATCACCTCCCGCCCGTCGGCCGATATCCTGCGGAAGGCGACCACGGTCTGCTCCACGTCGCTGAAGTCGATCCAACGGAATCCCGAATCGCCGCAGTCGAGCTGCCAGAGGGCGGGATGCCTTCGGTAGACCCTGTTCAGGTCAGCCAGAAGGGCGGTGAGTCCCCTGTGCCTTTCGTAGGGCAGGAGGCTCCAGTCCAGCTCGGAATCATGGTCCCACTCGCCCCATTGACCTATCTCCCCGCCCATGAAGAGGAGCTTCTTCCCTGGATGGGCCCACTGATAGGCATAGAGGAGCCTGAGGTTCGCGAACCGTCTCCAATCGTCGCCCGGCATCTTGCCGAGGAGAGAGGACTTCCCGTGCACGACCTCGTCATGGGAGAGCGGGAGGACGAAGTTCTCGCTGAAGGCGTAGAGCAGGGAGAATGTCAGGTCGTTCATGTGGTACTTGCGGAACACGGGATCGAGCGAGAAGAAGCGCAGCGTGTCGTGCATCCAGCCCATGTTCCACTTGAGGGTGAAACCGAGCCCGCCGAGCCACACCGGCCGCGAAACGGCCGGCCAGGCCGTGCTCTCCTCGGCGATGACGACAGTGCCCGGGAAGAGCCCGTGAGCTTTTTCGTTCAGGTCCTTGAGAAAGTCGACTGCATCCAGGTTCTCCCTGCCCCCGAACCGGTTGGGGAGCCAGCCGCCGGGCTTCCTCGAGTAGTCGAGGTACAGCATGGAGGTCACCGCGTCGACCCTCAGCCCGTCGACATGGAATCTGTCGAGCCAGTAGAGCGCGGCCGCCCGCAGGAAGCACCGGACCTCTTTCCTCCCGTAGTTGAACACCATGGTGTCCCAGTCGGGATGGCGTCCCAGACGCGGGTCGGCATGCTCGTACAGGGCCGTGCCGTCGAACCCCGCAAGGCCGTGCGGATCGGCGGGGAAGTGCGCCGGCGTCCAGTCCAGGATCACGCCCAGCCCGGCGGCGTGGCAGGCATCCACGAAGAAGGCGAAGTCCGCGGGGGACCCCAGCCTGCTGGTCGGAGCGAAGTAGCCCAGGGTCTGGTATCCCCAGGAGCCGTCGAACGGATGCTCCATGACCGGCAGCAGCTCGATGTGTGTGAAGCCGAGGCCGCTCACCCACGGTATGAGCTGGCCGGCAAGGTCGCGCCACCCGCTGAAGAGCCTCCCGTCCCTGGGCCGCTTCCAGGAGGGGGCATGCACTTCGTAGATCGTCATGGGGGACTGGAGGATGTCCGTCGAGGCCCTCCGCTTCATCCAGTCGGAGTCGGTCCACTCGAAGGGCGTGCCGCCCTCGACGACCGAAGCCGTGCTGGGCCTGTACTCGCTCCGCCTCGCCAGCGGGTCCGCCTTCTCGATGACACGGCCGTCCCTGGTGGCTATGGCATACTTGTACAGGGCCCCCGGGCCCACGTCGGGGACGAACAGCTCCCAGATTCCCGAGGCCCCCCTGGAGCGCATCGGATGCCTCCTCCTGTCCCAGGAGTCGAAATCGCCGATGACGCTTACCTGCCGGGCGTTGGGGGCCCAGACAGAGAACAGCGTGCCGTCGATCCCGCCGGGGGAGCGGATCTGGGCTCCCATGACATCGTACAGCCCGAGATGATTGCCCTCCGAGAACAGGTGGAGGTCGAGATCGCCCAGCTGGGGCAGGAGCGAGTACGGGTCGCGGGTTCTCCAGGTCGAGCCGTCGGGGAACCTGATCTCGAGCTCGTAGCCGAAGGGCTTCCTGCCGGGCTCGGAAACCCAGACGAAGAGCCCTTCGGGATGGACCAGTTCCATCGGCCACGACTCGTCGGTTCCGAGCGGGTGGACACTGGCGGATGCCGCTCCGGGGCAGAAGGACCTTATCTCGAGGGGATCTCCGGGGCCCGCGCCGAGGGGGTGCAGCCCCAGCAGTTCGAAGGGATCAGCCCGGGATGCGGAGACGATGGAGGCGATCTCGGCATCCGTGAGTGCAGTTCTTCTCTGCGGATAGGCCATCATCGCCTCCGGTGCTGCCGGGTCGAATACGACTTCCTCTTCCTTGCGGGCTGACGTCCATACGCTCGGGGTAAACTAGCCGAAGGGAGGAGGATGTCAACGCCGGGCCGACCCGTACCAGCTTCCGGTTCGCCGGTGCCAGTTGACATGTGTTGCGGCATGAATGACAATTGTAGGTCCGTTTTCGGTGTGTTCGCTTCATTCCGACGGCAAACAGCAACGTCGAAAGGGGCATGATGGACCAGTTCACTTTCACACAGAAAGAGATCGATGACGGTAAGGTGATGGCCGGCATCTCCTACTTCGGCTTCATCGGCTTCCTTATCGGGTACCTCGTTGGCAAGGACAACCGCTTCACCCTCTACCACGCTCAGCAGGGCCTCGTCCTGGCCATCGCGATGCTCCTCTCCGTCATCCCCTTCATCGGGTGGCTGTGGGGCATCTTCTGCCTGGTGCTCTTCATAATGGGCATCCTGAACGGGTTCGGAGGCAAGGTCGCCCCGCTCCCGGTCCTGGGCAGCATCGGATTCAAGTTCGGCCTCCTCAAGCCGGACCAGCCGGCAGCCCCGGCGGCTCCGCAGGCCTGAGCCGGCTCCGCGGATTGCGAGAGGGCGGGCTCCGGCCCGCCCTCCTGCGTTGAGGGCCGGTCGCAGGACGCGCGGCGCCGGGCCGGGAGTCCGGCGGCTACAGTCCGTCCCGGCTCTCGAGCCATATTCCCCTCCGTAAGCCTGCACCGGCTTTTCCGATGAAAGGAGCCTTCATGTCCGACGAGAGTCTCGGCCATCTGAGGCTGCTCAGCATCTTCCACTATGTCTACGGGGGCATCGTGGCGGCGTTCTCCCTGATCTGGCTCATCTACATCCTGCTGGGGCTGTTCATGGCCACCGACCCCGGGGTGTTCCACGGCAAGGGTCCGAATGACGCGCCTCCGGAGGCGCTGGGCTGGTTCCTGTCGGCCTTCGGGCTGATCCTGCTGATAGCCGGGTGGGCCATGGCGACCCTCCTGATAGTCGCCGGGCGCAACCTGTCACGACAGAGGCACCACACCTACTGCATGGTGATCGCTGCGATAGCCTGCCTCTTCGTTCCGCTCGGAACGGTGCTGGGCGTCTTCACCCTCGTGGTGCTGACGAAGCCGGAGGTCAGGATGCTCTTCGAGCAGTCGGGGAGAACGGCCCTCAACGCCCCCGGCCACGCCGGGGCCTGAGGAGGTCCCGGAACCGGCCGGCACGACTGCGCGTTGAGCATGAGTGCGGCGTGATCGTCGTTGACACTCTCTGCGCTGGAGGGTAGCATTTCGCCGACATGGATACTTCGTCCCAGAGCAGCGATTTCGGCGGTCGGGAGAGGCGTGCGCATCCGCGTGCCAATCTCGATCTCGACGTCAACATCGGCAGGGAGAACATGCCCGTTCTCCCGGTCACGGCGCTCAACCTGAGCGCCTCGGGGATCTACTGCGTGAGCAGGAAGAGCCTCGGCGAGCTCTCCCGGGTCGATCTGCTCCTCAAGATCGACGCCGAGCACGAGACGACCGCGAGGGCGGTGGTCATCCGCGAGGAGCAGCTGGCCGACGGGAACTACGGCATAGGGCTCTTCTTCACGAGCATAAGCGACGAGAGCCGCGCCCTCATTGCCGAGACGGTGGCGAGGGCCCTGGACAGGGCGGGGTCCTGATGCGTCAGGTCTTCCTGGCCGCGGTCCTGCTCGTGTTCTGCCAGGCGGCCCACGCGACGAAGTATGCCGGCGAGTTCATGTACGCCGGTGCGGGCGCCCGGGCTCTCGGCATGGGCGGGGCGTTCTGCGCCATCGCCGACGACGCAACCGCCGCCTACTGGAATCCAGCGGGCCTCACAGGAATCTCGGGGCAGCAGGTCGAGCTGATGCATTCGGAGCGATTCGGCGGCCTGATCCGTTACGACTACCTGGCCTACGCCCGGAGGCATGGCGACACCGCGCTGGCCGCGAGCCTCTTCCGAACCGATGCCGGCGACGTCGCAAACACCACCGACCTTCAGTGGTACGACACTGGTTCCGATGGCGTGTTCGGGGTCGACGGACAGGGAGTCCCGGGCGACTCCGGAAACGACGACTACGATCCCGACACCAACCCCGGAGGCACCGAGGGCAACGGGAAGTGGGACCCGGGTGAGGAGCTCATCTACGACGAGGGCCGCATAACCTGGGGCAGCGCGGTCGATTATGCTCTCTATCTGAGCTTCGCCAGGCCTGTCGCGGGCCAGGTTTCCGCGGGAGTCAGCGCGAAGGTGATACAGCGGACGCTCCTAGACCACAGCGCCTTCGGAGTCGGGCTCGACGCCGGCGTCCAGTGGAGGCCCTCCAAGCGCTTCTCGGCCGGAGTGAACGTACAGGACACCTTCGGCACCTATGTCTTCTGGGACACGGGCAGCAACGAGAGCGTCCTGCCGACCGTCAAGGCGGGCCTGGGCACCAGTTGGTACCTCGGCCGCTTCGCGACCATGGTGACGCTCGCCGCCGACGGCGACTTCCGCTTCGAGGGGAGGCGCTATGCGTCGCAGTTCCACGCCGGCGGCGTCAGTCTGGACACGCATTTCGGGGCCGACCTGCTGGTCCACGACCGGGTAGGCATCAGGCTGGGATCCTCGGAGGGCAACCTCACCGCCGGGCTCGGGCTCAAGCTCGGGCTCTTCGGACACCCGGTCGACCTCGACTATGCCTTCCTCGGCCATGAGGAGCTGGATGACACGCACCGCTTCTCGCTCGGGGTCGGGTTCTAGGCCGGGCGCTTCGCTCCCGTGACATATCCAGGTGAAGTGCTGCGGAAGTCGGTCCATCTGGCCTCGGTGGGCATACCCCTCGCAGCTCTGCTGATCGACAAGTCGAGCATGGTCATCGCCCTCGTCTCTCTTGCCCTCCTGCTTCTCCTCGTCGACTACCTCAAGCTCCGCCACCAGGGGTTCAAGGCCTTCTTCGTCTCGGCCTTCGGCGAGCTCCTGAGGCGTCACGAGCGGCAGGGGGGCATCACGGGCTCCACCATAGTGGTCGCCTCCGCAGCGCTGACGATCTTCATCTACAGGCAGGAAACCGCCATAGCGGCACTGCTGTTCCTCAGCCTGGGAGACAGCATGGCGGCTCTTGTGGGCCGCAGGTATGGCAGGATAAGGCTCGTCTGCGGAAGGACGCTCGAAGGAAGCCTCGCCGCCTTCGTCGCGTGCCTGTTCGTGAGCACGGTCCTGCTCGCCCTCAAGCCGCTCTTCTCCTGGAGCCTCACCCCGTTCTCGCTCCTCGCCGGCTCGGTCGTGGCGACAGTCGCGGAGCTCGTGGACATGCCTCTCGACGACAACTTCCGGATACCCATCCTGTCGGGCCTGGCCATGGAGCTACTCATACCCGGCTGATGGCCTCGCCCGGCTGTCCAGGCAGCTACTGGCTGGAAGTCTACGGCTGCCAGATGAACGTGAGCGACTCGGAAGTCATCGGCGGGATACTCGCACGGGCAGGCTACATCGAAGCAGAGAGCCCGTCTTCGGCCGACGTCGTACTCGTCCTGACATGCGCCGTGAGGGAGCACGCCGAGGTCCGGGCCCTCGGGAGGATCGCCCAGCTGGCCGGCATGCGGTCCGGGAAGGGCTCCAGGCCGCTGATCGTGCTGTGCGGGTGCGTGGCCCAGGAGCACGGCGAGTCCATCCTCGGGACCCTTCATGGCGTGGACCTGGTCGTGGGGCCGGATGGCTACCGGAGCCTGCCCGGGCTCCTCGCGGGCGAAGGCGGAGCGTGCTCGGTGACGCTCGGATCGGAGGACTACGAGGGGATCCGCGCCGTCAGGAGGGGATTCCCGAGAGCCTTCGTGAGCATAATGCGAGGGTGCGACAACTACTGCAGCTACTGCATCGTGCCGTTCGTCAGGGGGGCGGAGCGAAGCAGGGAGGCGGACGCCGTCGTGGAGGAGGTCGCGGAGTTGTCGTCCGCGGGCTACGGCGAGATAACCCTCCTCGGGCAGAATGTGAACTCGTACTCCAGCGTCGGCGGAGTCGACTTCACGCAGCTGCTCCGGATGGCTGCCGAAGCCGCGGGACCGGCCTGGATCAGATTCCTGACGAGTCACCCCCGGGACTTCTCGCCGGGGATCCCGGAGACGATGGCGAAGTGCCCCAACATCTGCGCCCAGGTTCACCTGCCCGTGCAGTCGGGGAGCGACCGGATGCTCTCTCTGATGAACAGGAGCTATACGAGAGAGGACTTCCTCGGGAAGGTCGCGGCGCTCCGGGAGAGGGTTCCGGATGTCGTTCTCTCCACGGACATGATAGCGGGCTTCCCGGGCGAGACGGAAGAGGACTTCTCGCTGAGCCTGAGCCTTCTGGAGGAGGTCCGATTCGACTATGCCTTCCTCTTCAGGTACTCGGAGAGGACGGGAACGGCGGCAGCCTCCCTGCCCGGGGCTCTCCCGGTCGCCGAGAGGCTTCTCAGGCTCCACGAGCTGCAGGAGACTCAGAACGGCATCACCAGGGAGAAGTCGAGGGCTCTGGAGGGCAGGGCTCTACCCGTTCTGGTGACCGGAAGGGGAGGCAGGCCGGATCAGCAGTCGGCCAGGACCGCCGGCAACAGGGTCGCCATCCTCAGCGGGACTTCCTTCGAGCCGGGCGCCTTCCTCCTCGTTCGCGTCGTCTCGGCGGACGGCTGGACGCACATGTGTGAACCAGTGAGAGCCGCGCGCCCGGGGGAGGCACTTCCTGCGTCCGAGTCGGCGGTGCCGACGTGAGCGGGGCGGCGAAGAGGATCGAACGGATGGGCCGGAAGAGGCTTGCGAGGGTCCTCCGCCATGTCCTGCCTGCTCCGGACGACTCGGTCCCGGAAGAGCCCGGTTCGATACTCGTGGTGAGGCCGGACTCCCGACTGGGCAACCTCGTTCTCATGGAGCCGCTGGTCAGGAGCCTGAAGACACGATTCCCCACATCCAGGATCGCAGTCCTGACAAGCGACAGGTTCTCGGAGCTGCTGTCTTCCCAGGGCTACGAGACCATCGCGGTCCCCAAGGCCCTGTTCGCCGGCAGACCCTGGCTCTTCCCCTCGTTTGCGTCGCGTCTCAGGAGAATGGGTTTCGAAGTGGCCATCGATGCGAGCCATCCGCGCTCGTTCTCCCTCTCGGGTGCTGTCGCGGCAGCCATCTGCGGGGCTCCTGCCAGGATCGGCTTCGCCGCCGGTGACTACCGTGGCTGGTTCAGCCGCGCGGTGGCCCCATGCCGGGCGGACTGCCACGAGAGCATGGCCCTGCATTCCCTCGGCTCTGTCTGGCCCGGCTGGCCCGAGTGGACGCGCCCGAGGCTGGAAGCGGCCGGGGCGGTTGCCAGGGGGACGGTCGGACTGCATGTGGGAGCCAGCAGGAACAAGGGATATCCGACCGACAGGCTGAGGGCGGTGGTGGGGGCACTTGCAGGGAAGGTGCGTCTGGAGGTCTACTGGGGAACGGCGCGGGAGCGCGAGCTTGCGGCCGGCCTGGAGGGCCGCGGGGTGAAGCTGATGCCTTCGATGGGGATAGTCGAGATGCTGGAGAGCATGGCCGGGCTGAGGGCATTCGTCTCTGCCGACAACGGGCCGATGCACGCCGCCTCGGCCCTGGGGGTTCCCGTGGCAGCGCTGTTCATGATGGACGACGCCGCGAGGTTCGGCCCTCTCTCGCCAGGATCCAGGGTTCTCTACGCCCCCGGGGGCGCCGATCCGGAAGATGTCGTCGGCACAGTGCTGGAGATTGCCGGGTCCTAGTCCTCCTCCTCTCCGTCCTCTTCCTCTTCCTCCTCTTCTTCATCCTCCTGTTCGTCTTCGTCGAATCCCCCATCGGGTGTGCCCGGGGCCCCTGCGCCCCCTGACTCCACGGCCAGCTCGGCGAGGACCTCGCGCACGGATATCTCGGTAGCCTCCAAACGATTCCTCAGGGACCTTATCAGCTCTACCGACCTGCGGACCATGGCCTCGAGCTCGTCGACCGGGCAGTCGTCCCGGCCGATGGTGTCGACCAGGCGGGTCAGCTCCGCCATCTTCTCCTCGAACGAACCGTCCTTCTTCCTGGTCATCGTCCTACCTCTGTATCTCCTCGGTCCGGGCCTTCACCGAACCGTCCGAAACCCTCACCGTGAGCATCGCTCCCGGAGAGGTCTGTCCTACGCTCTTCAGAAGCCTTCCGTCTTCGTCAGTCACCATTGACCAGCCCCTCGCGAACATCCTGGACGGGTCCCCCGCCGAAGCGGCCTGCTCCAGCAGGCCGAGCACCGCGGCCTTCGAGGAGAGGAGTCTCCTGGCAGAGGGATCCAGTGTCGAGGCGAGTCTGTCGATCTCCGAAGCCCGCGAGGCTGCCGATCGCAAACAGGAGCGCGGAGTCAGCCGCTCTGCGCGGGCCTCGAGGGGAAGGGAGAGCGATGAGAGCCGCCTCTCCAGGGCCGGTCCAATCCCCGCGGAGAGGCGGTCGATCTGCCTCAGCCGCCGCGAGCATGCAAGCCGCACTTCCGCGCTGAGAAGGGAACCCGTTGATTCAAGAGCCTTTCCAGCCGACTCCACCCTGGGAACCGCGGTCACCGCCAGCATCCGTGTCAGCGCGGCGAGGTCGGACGCGAAGTCCGACACCCTGTCGACGAGTATCTGCGCGGCGTGGGTCGGCGTCTTCGCCCTCGTATGGGCGACGAAGTCGGGCAGGGTGAAGTCGACCTCGTGGCCGATCCCGGACAGGACCGGCCACGGGGCCCTCGAGATCTCGAGGCCCAGCTCCTCGCTGTTGAACCAAGCCAGATCCGCTGCGGAGCCACCTCCGCGGGTGATGGCGACCACGTCCAGCCCGGGGAGCCTGGAGAGCGAACGCAGGGAGGCGATCACTCCCCGGGCAGTGCCTGCGCCCTGCATGGGCGCCGGAACGATCCAGACCTCGAAGGGGAAGCCGCTCTCGCGCAGCGTTGTGAGGAAGTCATCGAGAGCGGCGGACCCGCTCGACGTGACCACGCCAACGCGGAGCGGAAGGCCCGGCATCTCCAGCCTCGAGTTGCGCTCAAGGACGCCTCGTGCCCTCAGACCGTCGACCAGCCTCCTGAGGATCTGGCCTCCGTCCGCCTCCTGGAAGTCCGGGTCGATCGAGTCGACCACGAACTGGAGGCGCCCCGACGGCGGCCAGATGTCGGCCCTTCCCAGCATCCGCAGGACGGTTCCCTCCCGGGGATCGAAGCTCCGTCCCGCCCGCGCGAACTCCCTGATCACCGAAGCCCTTGCACTGGCGAAGAGTGCGCAGTCGAGAGAGGCGAGGACGCTGCCGTCGCCAGCCGATCTCTCCACCACCTGGAAGTACATGTGACCGCGAGAGTGCGACCTCGGAGTGCCGGACACCTCGCCCCTCAGCCAGAGTGGATAGGGGAAGGCCGTTCCCAGAAGGTCCCTGATCCTGGTGTTGAGCTGGAGCACCCCGAAGTCGGGCCGTGCCGGAGGCACTTCAGTAGACCTTCAGCTCGTACTCTCCTCCGGAGGATCCGGTGTCATGGATGACGATGTAGGCAGGTCCCGTATATGGCGCCGTGACGGTGAAGCTCTCTCCGGCGGGCTCCGCGCCCTCCGCGATGGCGAAGCCCCTGGCGTACTGGTAGTCCTCGTAGTAGGGGAGGCTCATGAACTGGTCGAAGTCCATGTCGCGGGACGCCACGACCACGTCGAAGTTCGACTGGGCGGATGCGGAGCCGAGGAGCACCCAGTAGTCGATGCCTTCGCATATCGTGATCGTGTAGACTGCCGTAGCCCCCCTGGCAAGAGTGTCGTCAACCGACAGAAGCGGATCCGACGCCGCCAGCGTGGAGATGACGAGAGCCGTAAGGAACATCTGAACCTCCCCCGGGCGTTTTGCCTCGCCGGGAAACTGATCTACTCCCGCCGCCTGGTCAACTGCCGTTGATACGACCGGCTGCCCGAGTTTGTTCCCCGCCTCCGGGGAGGGGAGGTGGGAGCCCTGCTCCGGGCGGCCCGGACGGACCGCGCATCTCGGCCGGACGGCAAAGGCTGTCGGGAGGCATCGGACCATTCCATCCATCGCCTCATCGGATGAGCTGTTGGCCTTGCAGCTCGGACCTCTCGTGCTCGTGATCCCAAATCCGGAGGACGAAACAGCCCGGATCGATCAAGGACTTCTTATTGCTCATTCAAATTATAATGATGGACTTCATCGTCTGGGCGGCGCTTGCCTGCTTCCCTGCCCGGGGTATCTTTGCTGCTGACGCATGTGACCACTTCGGAAGGGCGGGAATGGCTCCCAGTGTGCAGGAACTGATCGGCAGGGAGGCGGTGGCCGCCCTGGACTCGTCGGGGACGGTGAGGGGGCTCCGGGATTCGGTCGCGGCCGGCGAATCCCTCCGGCCCGTCATGCCATGGTACTCCGAAGGCCGGGAGATTTACAGACGCAGCCTGATACTGGCACTCGACCTCGCCGTGAGAAGGGTCTTCCCCGATGCGCAGCTCTGGGTGGAGCACGCCCTGTCCCTCGGGTACAAGTGCAGGCTCGAGGGGCGCCCGGGATCCTCGGGCGAGGAACTCACCGCGGTGCTCTCGGAGGCTCTCGGGAAGGTGATCTCCGAGGACATCCCCTTCGGAAGCGAGGATCTGCCTTCTCCTCCCTTCGAGCCCTACCCTCTGGCCGCCTGGAGCGACGGGTCCGCGCAGGTGACCCTCAACTCGCTGGCTGGAGGGAGGGCGTTCGCGATGGGTCCCGCCCTGCCCTCGACGGGACGGCTCGACAGGTTCGACCTTCGCCCCGAGGGGGCAGGATTCGTGCTGCGCTTCCCTGGTTCCGGCAGCTGGCCGGAGATAGAGGACTGGCAGCCCAGGACCAAGCTGGCCAGGGAGTTCGATCTGGAGGAGAAGCACGGAGCCAGGCTCGGGGTCAGGGATCTCGACCAGCTCAACAGGCGCATCGAGAAGGATGGCGGCCTGGAGGTGGTCGCGATGAGCCACTTCTACCAGGAGTACCGGCTCATGGAGATCGTCATGGCCCTGGAGTCCGGATTCCCCCAGAAGAGAGTCGTGACGATAGCCGGACCCTCCTCCAGCGGGAAGACGACGTTCACCAGGCTTCTCGGGATGTCGCTCCGCGCCCAGGGTTTCGGAGCGCTGCGGATCAGCGTGGACAACTACTTCAAGGACAGGGAGCTGACTCCCAGGGACGAGAAGGGGAACTACGATTTCGAGAGCATAGAGGCGCTGGAGACCGCCATGTTCGGCCGTCACCTCTCCATGCTCCTCGAGGGCAGAGAGGTGCGCCTGCCGAGGTTCGACTTCGCCGAGGGGCGAAGGCGGGACGACATGGACCCTGTCAGGCTGTCTCCCAACGACATGCTTCTCATCGAGGGGATCCACGGCCTCGACGACGCCCTCACACCCGGGGTCGATCCAGCCGGCAAGTTCCGAATCTACGTCTCGGCGCTGACCCAGCTCAACATCGACAGACTGACGAGGATGTCCACCTCCGACTCCAGGCTCCTCAGGAGGATGACGCGGGACAGCCGCACGAGGGGGTACTCCGCGTCACAGACGATCGACGGCTGGCCCAGCGTGAGGAGGGGTGAGCGCAGGAACATCTTCCCGTTCCAGGAGATGGCGGACGCCATGTTCAACTCGGCCCTGCCCTATGAGCTGCCCGTGCTAAAGCCCCTGGCGGTGCCGCTCCTGCAGAGCGTCCCGAGGGGTTCGTCAGGATACGACACGGCCCGCAGACTGCTGAGCCTCCTTTCCCTCGTGAGACCCATCAGCGCGGAGGTCGTGCCCAGGCTGAGCCTGCTGCGCGAGTTCACCGGCGGGTTCCTCCTGGGTGAGGCCTAGAATGGTGCTTCCGCCCGGGACGCTGTGCCAGGGCGATGCAAGCGGCCGCCTGAACAGGCGCCGGGGAGGGACCGGGGTCCTATGACAGCACTGATCCTGGCCGTGGTGGCTTCCGGCGGCCTGCCGTTCTGCCACGACGTGGCGGCGTTCACGAGGCAGGAGCCCTGCGCGACTCCCGCACCGGTTCTGCCCAACGTCTGCGACATCCTGAACTACGACCTGCAACTGGAGGTCTTCCCCGACATCCAGGAGATAGCGGGCACGACCGCCATCACGTTCACGAGCGCCGGCGGCACGGTCACCGAGGTCCCCCTGAACCTGAGGCAGCTCGGCGTGTCCTCCGTGTGGGACTTCACCGGCGATCTGGCCTTCACACACGACGGCGACTCCCTGGTCGTCAGCCTGACGGACCCGGTCACTCCTGGCGAGAGCCGCACGATCTACGTGCAGTACTCGGGCACTCCGTGGAACGAGGGCCCGGGGAAGTTCGGGGGATTCTGGTTCCACCCCTATGTCTCGTATCAGATGGGCGTGGGAGTGTACTCCGCGCAGCCCTCGATGGGGCGCTGCATGTTCCCGTGCTGGGACCACCCCTCCGACAAGGCGACCTTCGATTTCCACATAACCGTCGACGATACCGTGGAGGTCGTCGCGAACGGCTTCCTCGAAGGCGTGACGTATGGCGGGGGGAAGGCGACCTGGAACTGGTCGATGCCCGAGCCCATGTCGACCTACCTTGCCGCCATCTCGGCATCGGAGTACGTCGACCTCGTGGACTCGACCTACTCGTGGATCCACTACTACGTGTACCCCAACGAAATATCGGATGCGCAGGGCAGCTTCCAGAACGTGAACTACATGATGGACGAGCTGGTCTCGAAGTTCGGGCCCTATCCCTGGTCCGGCTGCAAGTTCAGCTACGTCGAGACGCCCAAGGGGGACATGGAGCACACGACCGAGGTGTACCACCTCCAGTCGCTGATCAATGGGCAGACGAATCACGATCCCATCGTTGCGCACGAGATGAGCCACCAGTGGTGGGGCGACTGCGTGACGGAGGCCGAATGGAGCGACGTGTGGCTCTCCGAGGGCTTCGCCACCTACTGCGAGGCGATCTGGGCCGAGCACTACGGAGCCGGCGCATATGACCAGTACATGGTCAGCGAGATCATGATCCCCTACCTGCAGAGCGGGGAGATCTATCCGCTCGGCGCGCCCGAGGACCTCTGGAGCTACACGACCTACCAGAAGGGGGGAAGCGTGCTCCACATGCTGCGGTTCGTTGTGGGCGACGCCGCATTCTACCAGGGACTGAACTCGTACTTCGCCGACCATCAGTTCTCGCTCGCGACCACGGCCGATCTGGAGCAGTCCATGGAGGACGCCTGCGGACAGGATCTCGGCTGGTTCTTCGACGAGTGGGTATACGGCTACGGCTATCCCATCTACGACATCGGATGGACCAGCCAGCAGTCGGGCTCCAACTGGGATGTGACCATCACGGTAGATCAGGTCCAGTGGATGGGGACATTCTTCATCATGCCCCTGCAGTTCACGATAGAAGGGTCGGGCTCCAGTCAGCTCGTGGAGATGCTCAACGATCAGCAGGGTCAGAGTCAGATCTACACGGTCGACTTCCAGCCCCAGACGGTCAGATTCGATCCGGGACATCATGTACTATCTACCTCCCTTCTAGGAGTTCCGGATCAGCCTTCGCCTCCTCCCGGGGGGACGGGAGTCATACGGGTGGGTCCGAACCCCTGTGCAGGCTCCGTCCAGGTGGTCTGGCCGGGACTCGAGAACGAAGGGATCTTCCTTGCGCTCTATGACCTCTCGGGGAGGAGGGTCGCCGGGCAGGCGCTGGCGCCGGGCGCGACCGAATTCGTTTTCGGTGATCTCCCCTCGGGGACCTACTTCCTCGAGGCCAGGGCCCCCGGCAACCTCAGGCAGACCGCTTCCATCTGCGTGCTGTGAGAACCGGCGGGATCACCGGAGGGGTCCAGCTCGCGGCACCGCTGTCGGCTCTTGTCGTACTGGCCTCGCTCGTCGCCGGCTGCGGGTCCGAGCCGTCCAGGGCGGTGCCCACTCCGGTGCATGAGGCTCGCTGGGAGCTCCGCTTCCCGTCGGACGCCCTTGGTGGAGGCGGGACTGGATTCGGCTTCCTCCTGGACATAGACGGTGGCTGGGTGACAGATGCCGATGGGCTTTGCAGCGACTGGATCCTGACGATAGGTCCGGGAGAGGGATACGTGCAGCATGTCTCCGGTCACTGCCTGCACGGGACGTCGGGAGCGAGGCAGTCCTCGTCCCTGCCCTCGTTCGTGATCGAGGGAGTGAGCGGCAGGGCCGGTGCCGCCCCTCCGGGGATCGACTGCAGGCTCTTGACGACGGACGACTTCGAGTCCTTCGACACGCTCGGCTGTCCCATGTCCCTGACGCCGCTGCCTGCGGACGCTCCTTGACCGGCGCGGGCCTCAGAGCTAGAATGCGCCCAATTTGCGCGAGGCCCCCGCACGGACAGGGTGCCCGGATGCCAAGGAAGGGGATGGCCCGACGGAACCGCGCCTGAAGGCCCGGCTGGTCCTGGAGGACGGTAGCGTCTTCGAGGGCAGGGCCTTCGGCTCGGACCCCCCCGGGAGGGGAGAGGTCGTCTTCAACACCGGCATGACGGGTTACCCGGAAGCCCTGACCGACCCTTCCTACCGTGGCCAGATCCTGGTGCTCACCTACCCGCTTGTCGGGAACTACGGCGTCCCGGGTCCGCAGACGGATCGCTACGGGCTTCCCCGCGGCTTCGAGTCCGACCGCATACAGGTGGCCGGGCTGGTCGTCTCGGAGGCCTGCCGCGCAGCCTCGCACGCCGCGGCCGTGACCTCCCTCTCCGAGTGGATGGAGTCGCAGGGCATCCCGGGTCTGGAGGGGATCGACACGCGGCGCGTCACGCTGCACCTGCGGGGAGCCGGCGTCATGCCGGGGAAGATAGTCTCGGACGGTCTCGAGACTTCGTTCATCGATCCGAACACGCTCGATCTGGTCTCCGACGTGACCTGCGCGTCGCCCTCGAGTATCCTGCCGGATCCGTCGATCGACAGGCCCGCGGTCGTCCTGGTGGACTGCGGATGCAAGAACGGGATCCTCAGGAGCCTGCTCGACAGGGGCCTGGCTGTTCGAAGGATGCCGTCAACGGCCTACTTCCTCGATTCCGACTTCGACGGGATAGTGATCTCCAACGGCCCCGGGGACCCGCAGATGTGCAGGGCCGCAGTGCGGAACACCGAGCGGGCCCTCGCTCTCGGCAAGCCCATCCTCGGGATCTGCCTCGGGCACCAGATACTCGGACTTGCCTCCGGGGCGGAGACCTGGAAGCTCAGGTTCGGCCACAGGGGGCAGAACCAGCCGTGCGTGCTGGAGCAGAACCGCAGGAGGTGCTTCATGACCTCCCAGAACCACGGGTATGCCTTGAGGGAGGAGACTCTGGGCAGGGAGTGGCAGGTGTGGTTCAGGAACCTCAACGACGGGACCGTGGAGGGGATCAGGCACGTCTCGAGGCCGTTCATGGGAGTCCAGTTCCACCCAGAGGCCCGGCCCGGCCCTCCTGACACCGGCTGGATCTTCGACGAGTTCGCCTCGCTGGTCAGGAGGAGGCCCGGTTGAGAGCGCGGAAGCCCGCCAGCGTCCTGCTCCTAGGCAGTGCGGCGCTCAAGATCGGTGAGGCCGGTGAGTTCGACTACTCCGGGAGCCAGGCCATCAAGGCACTGAGATCCGAGGGCATCCGGACGATCCTGGTCAACCCCAACATCGCAACTGTCCAGACATCGGAGAGATTCGCTGACGAGGTCTACTTCCTGCCGGTCACTCCCGAGTTCGTCGAGAAGGTCATCGAGAAGGAGAGACCGGACGGGATCCTCCTGGGCTTCGGGGGCCAGACGGCGCTGAACTGCGGCGTCACGCTATCCTCGACTGGCGTCCTGGATCGCTTCGGGGTCTCCGTCCTCGGGACCCCGGTCGAGACCATCCTGGATACGGAGGACAGGCAGAGGTTCGCCGCGAGGCTGGCGTCCATCGGTGTTCCGACTCCGAACGCCCGTACGGCGACGACCGTCGAAGAGGCCGTGGAAGCCGCGTCCGTGACCGGCTATCCGTGCATGCTCAGGGCCGCCTTCGCGCTCGGCGGACTCGGCTCGGGGATGTGCAGGGACGAGGAGTCCCTGGCGCTGAGGGCCGGAAGGGCACTTGCCCACTCGCCCCAGGTGCTGGTGGAGGAGTGCCTGCACGGGTGGAAGGAGATCGAGTACGAGGTGGTCAGGGACAGCGCCGACAACTGCATAACCGTATGCAGCATGGAGAATTTCGATCCTCTGGGGATCCACACGGGCGAGAGCATCGTGGTCGCACCGGTGCAGACGCTGTCCGATCCCGAGCACCAGCTGCTCAGAGAGACGGCCATCCGGGTGGTCAGGCTCCTGGGGGTGGTGGGCGAATGCAACATCCAGTACGCTCTGTCGCCTTCAGGTGAGGGCTTCCGGGTCATCGAGATCAATGCCAGGCTCTCGCGCAGCTCGGCCCTGGCCTCGAAGGCCACCGGCTATCCCCTCGCCCTCGTGGCCGCAAGGCTCGCGCTGGGGATGTCGCTGACGGAGATCGACAACAAAGTCACGGGCGTGACCAGGGCATGCTTCGAGCCTGCTCTGGACTATGTCGTCGTGAAGGTGCCGAGATGGGACTTCGGGAAGTTCCGCGGCGCCTCCGACCGCATCGGCTCCTCCATGAAGTCCGTCGGCGAGGTGATGGCCATCGGCAGGAACTTCGAGGAGGCCCTTCAGAAGGCTCTCCGGATGGTCGAGACGGGCGCCAGGGGAGCAGTGCTGAACGAGGGGCAGGCGGACTGGGACATCGGCCGGGAGCTTTCGGAACCCGGCGAGAACAGGGTCTTCGCGATTGCCCAGGCCCTGCGCGACGGGATGTGCGTCGAGGAGGTCCACAGGCTGACGAGCATCGATCCCTGGTTCCTCGAGAAGCTGGCCTCCATCTCCCGGATGGAGGGCAGGCTGAGAGAGGCGGGCGGGGAAGGCCTGGGCGGAGATCTGCTCCGGGACGCGAAGCGGCTGGGGTTCTCGGATGCCCAGATAGCCGAGGCGATCTCCCAGCCCGAGCAGAGTGTCCAGGCCCTGAGGAGGGCCTCGGGCATCCGGCCCGCCGTCAGGCAGATAGACACGCTGGCAGGGGAATACCCCGCTTCGACCAACTACCTGTACCTCACCTACGACGGCATGGGCGACGATGTCGACTTCGGCTCGGAGGGGAGCGTGCTGGTCCTGGGCCCCGGCACGTTCCGGATCGGCAGCTCCGTCGAGTTCGACTGGTGTTGCGTGAGCGCGGCCAGGACGCTGAGGGAACTCGGATGCAGGACCCTCATGCTCAACAACAACCCCGAGACTGTCAGCACCGACTATGACGAGTGCGACCGGCTCTACTTCGACGAGATCTCGCTTGAGACCATCTCAGAGATCTATGCCCTGGAGAAGCCGCTCGGACTCCTGCTCTGCATGGGCGGCCAGATCCCCAACAACCTGGCGCTGAAGTGCAGACGGGAGGGCATGAGGGTTCTCGGGACCTCTCCGGCGGACATCGACAGGGCCGAGGACCGGCACAAGTTCTCCAGCCTCCTGGCCGGCCTCGGGATACTCCAGCCGGAATGGAGCGAGCTCACGACGCTCGAGGAAGCGAGAGCGCTTGCCTCCAGGGCCGGATACCCGGTGATGATCCGTCCTTCGTACGTGCTCTCGGGAGCCGCCATGGCGGTGGCCGGAAACGAATCCGAGCTTGCCCTGTACCTGGGCAGGGCGGCCTCGATCTCCAGGGAGCACCCTGCCGTCGTGAGCAAGTTCATGGAGAACGCCAAGGAGATAGATGTGGACGCCGTCGCGAGGGACGGCAAGCTCGTATGCTGGGCCGTGTCGGAGCACGTCGAGAACGCCGGAGTCCACTCGGGGGACGCCACGTTGGTCCTCCCGCCCCAGCGAATCTACCTGGAGACCATCCGGCAGGTGCGGAGGGTCACCGAACAGGTCGCCGCAGGCCTCGGGATCACCGGACCCTTCAACATCCAGTTCCTGGCCAGGAACAACCAGGTGATGGTCATCGAGTGCAACCTCCGGGCGTCGAGGAGCCTGCCATTCGTATCGAAGGTGACAGGCTACAACTTCGCCGATGCTGCCACCCGCGTGATCCTCGGGAGGCCGCTGAGGGGAGGCGCTCCGCCGCCGTCCTTCCTGGATCTCGATTACGTCGGGGTCAAGGCCCCTCAGTTCTCGTTCACGCGCCTGGAGGGGGCCGACCCCACTCCCGGTGTCGAGATGACATCCACCGGCGAGGTCGCCTGCCTGGGGAGGGACTTCGACGAAGCCTTCCTCAAGGCACTCATCTCGGTGGGCTACCGCCTGCCGATCAGGAGCGTCCTCCTGTCCACGGGGCCGGTCGAGAGCAAGGCCGGTTTCCTCGAGGGAACCCGACGATTCGCCGATCTCGGCGTGAAGATATACGCGACGCGGGGCACCGCAGGCTTCCTGGGCGGACTGGGCTTCGATGTGGAGACACTTCTCTGGCCCCTCGAAGGAGGAACGCCGAACGCCATCGACTACATAAGGGAGAGAAAGCTCGACCTCGTGATCAACATCCCGAAGCACTTCCAGCGGGAGGAGCTGGCGAACGACTACCTTATCCGCAGGGCCGCCGTGGACTATGGCGTCCCCCTCGTGACGAATCTCCAGCTTGCGCAGCGACTTGCGGAGGCGATCTCCGGGCAGGGCCCGCAGAGCCTCGAAGCCGGGAGCTGGAGCACCTACACCGATCGGAAGGCCTAGGCAGGTCCCTCAGGTCTCCTCGTCCCAGGGAAGCCTCACTGGAGGCGGCATCGGAAGGCCGAGGAGGAGCCTCCTCCTCTGGATCTCCATCGCCGTGGCGGCGATGGCTCCCGCAACATTCATGCAGCCCCTCGTGCCGGTCTGAGGCATGTACACCCGCATGTCCGCCGCGGCGAGCACGCCGCTCGAGACCCCGAGGGCCTCGTTGCCGAAGATGAAGGCATCCGAGATGCCGAACGGGGCCTCGAAGATCGGGATCGCCTCGGGGAGAGGCTCCAGGACGACCAGCCTCCTCCCGGTGCCGGAGATCCAGGCCGCGGCATCGGCCGAGCTCTCGAAGTATTTCCACAGGACAGTGTTCTGAGTTCCCCTGGCGGTGTGTGCGAGCTTCCTCCCGCCCGGCCTGGCGCAGCACCCGGTTAGGAAGACGTGGCACGGCGAGATTGCCTCGGCCACCCTGAAGGCCGATCCTACGTTGAAGGCGCTCCTGAGGTTGTCCAGCAGAAGGATGGGCGCGCCGCTTGAACTGTGCAGATCCGCAGAGTAACATCCGGCCATGGCTCCGTCCCTGTCCGTCTTCTTCTGTGTGACCGGCTTCCTTGCCGGACTATATGCCCATCCCGGACTGCCGGGCCATCTGGCCGCGCCGCTGGCTCTTCTGGGAGCGGGCCTCGCAGCCGGCCGTCTCGTCGGTCCCGGCAGGCTGTGCCTCGTAGCGGCTGTTTTCTGCCTGGGCGATCGGCAGTCGGGTCGGAGAGGCGATGCATGCGCGGAGGGGTGGGCCGAAGGGGGAGTGGTGCTCGAGGGCAGGGCTTCGATAGTGACCGAGACTGGGGTCTTCATCGAAACCGGGGACGGCCGGTTCTGGATCGCAGGCAGGAGGTGCGCGGCCTGCTGCATGGAGAGCGACTCCCTCCTCGTCCTCGGAGAAGCCCGCGGATCGAGGGTCAGATGCTGGGAGTTCAGGGTGAGGCCTTCATCGGACGGCCTCACTCTGCTCAGGAGATGGCTCGTTCGGCAGTGGGGGCGCAGGTTGCGGTCCCCGGAGGCTTCGGGCCTGGCCTCCGCTCTCCTGGCAGGGGAGAGGAGCGCCCTGCCCGACCGGGTCAGACGTGCGTTCAGGGGTGCCGGCACTTCGCACATCCTCTCGGTTTCGGGTCTGCATGTCAGTCTGATCGCCGGCGCCGTCTTCCTGGCTCTCAGGCTGGCCGCGGGGAGGAGGCCCTGGGTCGTTCTGCCGGCGATTGCGGCAGTATCCGCGTACGTCCTTCTCACGGGGGCGAGAACTCCGGCGGTCAGGTCCGGGTTCATGGCGTCAGCCCTGATGTGCTCGGCTTCGGCAGGCCTGAGGTTCCACCCTCTGGTCCTGTGGTCCTGCGCGGTGGCCTTCGTCCTCGCGGCCTGTCCGGGCTCGGCATGGGATGCCGGGGCCCAGATGTCCTTCACGGCCGTGCTCGCACTCGTCCTCTTCTCCCGGAAGTTCCCCGGGAGGCTCGGAGGGCTCTCGGCCGGCCTCTACTCGGGCGCGTGCGTGACAGCCTCCCTGGCTCCTCTCTCGGCCTGCACGTACGGAAGCTTCCAGATCTCGTCTCCGTGGGCCACGCTGATGTCCATGCCGTTCATGGTAGCGCTCTTCGCCCTCGGTCCCGCGGCACTGCTTCCATGGCCGCTGCCGGGAGGTGCCGTAAGGCTGGTAGCAGGGGTCTGGCTTGTCCTGCTAGAGAAAGTGAGCCTGCCGGGCGTGCCCTTCCCGGGGTGGGCGTGGCTGCCGTGGGTGATGTTCCTGGGTGTCCTGCTGGCCCTCTCGAAGAGGAAGGGCTTCCTGAAGAGGTTCCGCTAGGTCGAGTCCCGGTTGAAGACGATCAGGACGCTGCCGCCGTTGTCGAGAGCATCCTCGGTGTGATCGATGCAGAAGGCCTCGATCTCGGCGCCCAGCGGCAGCGAGAGCGGGAGCGTATCGCCCGGTGCCACGGCATACGCGGACCGGGCGTGCCCGGGCTGCCTGGTCACGAGGATCACTATCCCGTCGTAGCCCGAGAGGTTGTCGTCGCTCACGATGGCGGAATAGTCGCCGGATGGGAGCGAGATGCCCCGGGCCCGGTCCATCGTGGCCAGGTGGTATGCCGCGGAGACCGTCATGCTGGGGGTGAGGTGGGGGATGAAGGGCAGGAACCGCACCGAATCCACCGCCGACGGTGTTGTCACCACGATGGTCACCGAATCGGCGAAGCCCGGCTCCGGTCTCCAGGTCACGCTCCTCCCGCCGGCCTCCGGCTCTCCGGTCTCGACGAAAGCGCCCTCCGAGCAGGTCCAGACGGCGGAATTCCCATCGGGGAGAATCGTCGAGAGGTAGGTCGTGCCCGAGCCCGACGCGTCTATGGATGCCACTATCTCGCCTGTCTCCCCGCTCTGCCCGAAGGTCTCGCCGATGAGCCACACGGCCAGGGCGGCGAGGGGCAGGACGAAGGGAAGGGCTATCGCCAGAGCCGTCAGGAAGGCCTTTCTCCCAGCCATGTCAGGCCGCCCCTCCCGCGCTGGGCGGCGCCTCCGCCGAGCCCTCGCCCAGGATGATCGCCGCTGCATCCATGAGACTCGAGGCTATCCTGTCCGGGTCGGGAAGTCCGCGCCGCCGTGAGAGCGCAAGCTGATCCGGGCCCCTTCCGGTCATGACCATCACTGTCTTCAGGCCGCAGGCCTCTCCGAGCTGCATGTCGCTCAAGGCATCTCCGACGAGCCATCCCCCGCGCGGGAGGCCCAGGTCCGACACGGCCGCGTCGACGAGCCCCGTCATCGGCTTCCTGCAGCCGCAGGCATCGTCCGGAGCGTGGGGGCAGTAGTAGATGCCGGAAAGTCTTCCGCCGTGGGACGCAACGCCTTCCTCCAGCCTCGCGTTGATCCGCCTCACCTCCGTCTCGGCCATCAGGCCCCTGCCGACTGCCGACTGGTTGGTGATCACGACAACGGGGTGCCCGGCCATCGAGAGCACTGCGGCCGCCTCGAGCGCGCCCGGTATGGGGACCCACTGATCCAGGCTCCTGACGTAGTCCGGCACATTCTCGTTCAGAACGCCGTCACGGTCGAGGAAGACGGGCTCAGGCACCTTCCACCCTCCGCCTGTGGTATTCGACAAGGTCGGCCAGGCCCTCCTCGAAGGGGATGGACGGCTCCCAGCCCAGCAGGGAGGCGGCAAGCGAGGAGTCCAGAGAGATGCGCCTTATCTCCTCCGGCAGCTCCGGTCCGTTTGTGGGCTCCAGGCTGGTTCCAGTGAGCTCCCTGATTATCCTGTCCAGCTCGACGACGGTGCGTCCGCGTCCCCAGCCGAGGTTGAGGATCCTCCCCGAGATCCGGTCGTTGGATAGATCCATCGCCATGAGGTTCGCCCTGGCGATGTCCCTGACATGGACGTAGTCCCTCTGCTGGGTGCCGTCGCCGTTCATCCTGGGCGCCCGCCCCTCCAGGTATGCCAGAGTGAAGATCGCCGTGACGCCGGCCTCCCCCCTCGGGTTCTGCCTGGGGCCGTACACATTCGGGTACCGGAGGACGACGAAGTCCTGGCCGTACAAGTGCCTGTAGAGGAAGAGGTAGTGCTCGACGGTGTGCTTGCTGACGCCATAGTGGCAGATGGGATTGATGGGGTGTGACTCGGCGACAGGCACGCTCTCGGGCTCTCCGTAGACCGCCCCCCCAGTGGATGCATACACGACACGCCTCACGCCGCCCCGCCGGCAGGCCTCCAGGAGGCCGAGGCTCCCCCTGATGTTCACGTCGGCGTCGAAGAGGGGCTCCCGGACGGATCTGCGGACGTCCATCTGGGCGGCATGGTGGCAGAGGATGTCGAAGCCTCCCTCCTCGAGGACGGCAGCCGCCTCCGCGCTCCTGATGTCGAGCCGGTGGAAGGTGGCATTCCTGTTGAGGTTCTCCTCGAAGCCTGTCGAGAGGTCGTCTATCACCGACACCTCGTGACCGTTCTCCAGGAGCATGTCGACGATGTTGGATCCTATGAAGCCGGCTCCGCCGGTCACTAGCACGCGCATCTCTCGCTCCTCCGGGCTGTTGGCCAGCCGAAACTAACGACGGGGCCGTCGGGGCAACAAGCCCGGCATCCGGCGCCCGCACGGGGACTGGTGGCCGGAGAGCTGTGCCGGAGCCGCGGGGCCGGTGCCCCGGGCCCGGGATCCCGGATACCGGGCTCTCATGGACACCGGGCGAGGCCATGATTCATCATTGGCGGCAAGGGAGGCATCCATGAGGGTTCTCGTGCTGAGAGGCGGGAGATCCGCCGAACGGGAGATCTCGATCGAGTCGGCTGGATTCGTGGCGGACGCACTTCGCGGAGGGGGCCACGAGCCCGTGATGGTCGACATCGGCGCGGAAGGCTCGTGGTCCGTGGATGGGACGGCCCTCTCGATCCGTGCGTCCGGCCGGCGCTGGGATCTCCTGGCCGGAAGGCGCAGGATCGCATTCGACGTCGCCTTTCCCGTCCTGCACGGTCCCTTCGGCGAGGACGGCACGGTCCAGGGCCTCTGCGAGACCGCGGGCTGGCCCTGCGCGGGCGCTGACGTGATGGCCTCCTCCGTGGGAATGAACAAGATCACCTTCAAGCGACTGGTTTCCGGCGCGGGGATTCCGACTCCGCCGTGGCTGGAGGCCGGGACCGGGGAGGGGTCGCCGGCGCACTCCCGGATCATCGACATCCTCGGACTGCCCGTCTTCGTGAAGCCCTGCCGGCTGGGATCCAGCGTGGGGATCTCGAAGGTCGAGGCGCCTGGGCAGCTCGGCGCGGCGATCGATCTGGCGGTCTCGTACGATCCCCTCGTCATCGTCGAGAAGGCCGTGAGGGACCCCAGGGAGATCGAGGTCAGCGTGATGGGAGACGCGGACGGGATCTCTTCGTCCGTCCCGGGCGAGGTGAGGCCGGGGAAGGAGTGGTACGACTACGAGGCGAAGTACGACTGCCCCGCTTCCAGACTGGTCATCCCCGCCGATCTGCCCTCCGGGATCGCATCGGCAGCGAGGGAGTTCTCCGAGAGGGCCTTCGGCCTCATAGGGGGAAGGGGCTTCGCCCGCGTGGACTTCCTGCTCTCGGGATCGACCGACCTGTACATCAACGAGATCAATACGATCCCCGGGTTCACCTCCATCAGCATGTTCCCCAAGCTGTGGGAGGCCTCGGGGGTCCCCGCGCCCGCACTCCTGGACAGGATTCTCTCGGAAGCCGTGTCCAGGAGGCAGCCGGGCCTCTGGAGGTAGCGGTTTGGCGGAGCGGTTCAGGGTCGATCTGAGGAGCGATACCGTCAGCACGCCCTCGCAGGGCATGAGGAACGCCATCGCCCATGCGGAGGTGGGTGACGACGTCTTCGGGGAGGACCCTACCGTCAACGCCCTCGAGGCCAGGGTCGCGGCCCTCCTGGGATTCGAGTCCGCAGTCTTCGTGGTATCCGGGACCATGTCGAACGGGATCGCAGTGAGAACGCTCGCATCTCCCGGCGACGAGGTGATCTGCGGGACTTCCAGCCACATCTACATGTACGAGGGAGCGCAGGCGGCCCTGAACGGGGGCATCCAGCTCCACAGGATCGACGAGGGGTCCGACGGCCTGCCCGGCGCCGAGGCAGTGGAGGCCGCACTGGCCCGGAGCGGCGACATCCATTTCGCCCCACGGACCCTGCTGTGTGTCGAGAACACTCACAACATCATGGGTGGCCTGGTCCTTCCACCTGCAGGGGTGCGCGCCCTGCAGGAGATCGCCATCGCGCGGAGGGTCCAGCTGTATCTGGACGGCGCAAGGCTCTGGCATGCCTCTGCCGCCCTGGGTGCCGCGATGAAGGACCTCACGACCGGATTCGACATGGTGTCGGTCTGCTTCTCCAAGGCAATGGGATGTCCGGTCGGTTCCGTCCTCGCCGGAAGCAGGGATGCCGTGGCAAGAGCGAGGTGGTTCAGGAAGAGGCACGGAGGCGGCATGAGGCAGGCAGGCATACTCGCGGCGGCCTGCATATACGCACTCGACCACAACCTTCCGCAGCTCGAGCAGACTCACAGGTGGGCGAAGGCCCTTGCGAGGGCTGCCTCCTCCTCGGCCATCTTCGAGGTCGATCAGGACCTCGTCTCGACGAACATCGTCATCCTGAGGACCCCCGGCGTGAGCTCCTCCTCGGTGGTCTCCATGCTGGAGGGCACCGGCATAGGCTGCCTTGCGGTGGGTCCCGACGCGATCAGGCTGGTCACGCACCTCTCCCTCAACGACCGGGACATCAAGTTCGCCGCCGACACGCTCGCGGCGTTCGGGGCGTGAAGTGCGCGCAGGAGTTGCAGGCGCCGGTCACCTCGGATTCCACCATGCCAGGATCCTGAGGGACCTGGTCGACGAGGTTCGCATCTTCGACACCGACCCGGGGCGGACGGCGGAGGTCAGGGAGTCGCTCGGGATCGCTGCAGAGGGTTCGCTCGAGGAACTGCTGTCGTGGTGCGACGCACTCGTGGTTTCATGTCCCACTTCGACCCACCACGATGTCACCATGGCTGCCCTGAGAGCCGGGAGGCATGCGCTGGTGGAGAAGCCGGTGGCCTCCGAGGGCTCTCAGGCGGAGGAGATGGCCGCCGCCGCCCGAAGCGCCGGCCTGGTACTGGCGGTCGGGCATGTGGAGAGGTTCAACCCGGCGGTCGTGGCGGCCTCGCGTCTCCTCTCGAAGCCCCTGTTCGTGGAGGGCCACCGACTGGCGCCGTTCAAGCCTCGGGGCACCGACGTTTCCGTGGTCATGGACCTGATGATCCACGACATCGATCTGGTCCTGTCCTTCATGACGGCCCCCGTTACCGGCATCTCGGCATCCGGTGTCGCCGTCCTCACGGACAAGGTCGACATCGCCAGCGCGAGGATCACGTTCGGAGACGGCGCGGTGGCCAACATGACGGCGAGCAGGATCTCCCGCGAGCCGCTCCGCAAGCTGAGGTTCTTCCAGGAGAAGCTCTACGTGTCCATCAACTTCGCTGCGAGGACGGTGGAGGCCATGGAAGTCAGAGGAGAGACGATCCTCCCGCTCCAGGTGGCCGTGGAGGATGTCGACCCGCTGACTTCGGAGCTGAAGGACTTCCTGGACTGCTGCAGGACGGGCCGGAAGCCCGTCGTCGGAGCCGAGGAGGGCGTGAGGGCCCTGAAGACGGCCGAGCTGATCCTCTCGAGCATGAATCTGCCCGGAACGGCCTGATGCGCCTGTTCACCATCGCCGGCGAGCCCTCGGGGGACGCCCGCTGCGCAGAGCTGGTCTCGGCGCTTGGGGCTAGGTCCGACATCTCTGCGGCCGGCATGGGCGGACCCCTCTGTGCGCGGGCCGGGGTGGAGATCCTCGAGCGCATGGAGGATTACGCAGTCATGGGCTTCGGAGAGGTCCTCAGGTCCCTCGGGTCGTTTGCGGGGCTGGAGGAGAGGCTGAAGAGGGCCTGCGCCGGCTTCCATCCCGATGCCGTCGTGCTCGTGGACTACCCCGGATTCAACATGAGATTCGCCTCGTGGGCCAGACGGGCGGGATTGAAGGTGGTCTACTTCGTGTCGCCGCAGTACTGGGCCTGGGGCGGATGGAGGGTCCGCAGGGCAAGGCGCAGCGTCGACCTGATGATAGTCCTCTTCCGGTTCGAGCTGGACTACTACTCCATCAGGGGCGTGAGATGCTTCTGGTCCGGCCATCCCCTGGTCGATTCCATCCCTTCGGCGGTGCCCGGCGGGTTGCGCCTCGCGCTGCTCCCGGGCAGCAGGTCGCATGAGGTGCGCAGGCTCCTGCCGGTCATGCTGGAGGCGGCCGGTGCCCTCGTGGACGGGGGACTCGTCGAAGGAGCCTCGATAGCAGTGGCGCCCTCCGTGCCCGACCACCTCTACGAAGGGGCTGCCGAGCGACCGTGGGCCGACCTCAGGATGGGCATTCTCGATGCCCTTGCCGACGCAAGAGCCGCCCTCGTCTGCTCCGGGACGGCAACGCTCGAGACGGCTCTCGCCGGCGTGCCGTTCGCGGTCCTCTACCGCACCTCCCCTCTCACATACCGGGTCGCACGGCTCCTGGTGACCGGAGTGGACAGGATCTGCCTGGCCAGCATAGTGGCGGGGACCCGGGTCGCTCCCGAGCTGATACAGGATCGCGCGACCGCCGGCGAGGCTGTCGGGGCCCTTCTGCCATTGCTGACAGACGGTGCCCCGAGGGACGAAGGGCTTTCCAGGCTGGCCCTGGTTCGCGAGGCCCTGGGCCCTCCGGGCGCTGCCGGACGGGCTGCGGACGCCGTCATCGAGTTCCTGGGGGCGTGATCAGTGGATCTGGAGCGCCTCGCCGGAGGAGCGGGCAGACTCCTCGTGACACTCCTCGGGGTTTCATGGAGGTTCGACTACAGGCGCCCACGCGGCGGCAGGGCCGGAAGGGTGCGCGGCAGACCCGTCCTCTTCTCGTTCTGGCACGGCCGGCAGTTCCCCCTGATCTTCACCCACAGGCGCGAGGGAGTGACTGTTCTGGTGAGCATCCACAGGGACGGGGAGTACGTGGCCAGGGTTCTCGAGTCCATGGGCTTCCGGACCGTCCGCGGATCGACGACCCGAGGGGGCGGCGAGGCCCTCCGTCGCCTGGCGGCGGTCCTCGGAAGCGGGAACGACGCGGCGATCACGCCCGACGGACCCAGGGGGCCTGCCGGGAGGGCCAAGAGAGGCATGGGCTATCTGTCGAGGCTGGCCGGGAGATCGGTCGTTCCCATGGGAGCTTCCGCCTGGCCTTCCATCCGCTTCCGATCGTGGGACCGCTTCGTCGTCCCTCTGCCCTTCGCGAGGCTGGTGGTGGTGGAGGGGAGGCCCTCGAAGGCGGGGAGTGGATCGGACGCCGACTCGGCGGTCTCACTCTTCGAGGCGGAGCTGGACAGGGTGACCTCTCTGGCTGACTACCTGGCCCTCCCGGTCTCGAGAGCCTTCTCCGGCTGTGCGTCCACGGCCGGCGCCGTGCTGGCGCCCCTGGCGTCCGCGATTCTCCTGACGAGGCCGCGGCTGGAGCGTTCCGAGAGGCGCGGCATCGTCGCGAGGCGGACCGACTCGCCCGTGGTCCTCCATGGATCCTCGATGGGAGAGGTCTCGGGCCTCCTGCCGCTGGCCGAGCACCTTCGCTCCCACGGCGTGCCCGTTCACATGACCTGTTCGACCCCGACGGCAAGGTCGCTTCTCGAAGCCTCCGGCTTCCCCTCCAGCTTCGTCGCGCTCGACTGCCCGTCATGGGTGGGGAGGTTCCTCGAGAGTGTCTCTCCGTCGGCACTCGTGCTGTCCGAGGCCGAGATATGGCCCAACCTCATTGGAACGGCCCTGGAGAGATCGGTGCCCTGCATCTCGGTCAACGCCAGGCTCTCCGAGAGGAGCCTGAGGAGATTCGTCGCCCTGACCGGGCCCTCGGCCGGACGACTGCTCTCCTGCTTCTGCGCGATCCTTGCGAGGACGGCCGAGGACGCCGCGAGGCTGGAGAGGCTCGGGGTCAGGGACTCCCTGATCAGAGTGGTGGGCGACAGCAAGGCTCTCGCAGATGCCGGCGAGCCGCCTTGCGAGTGGAGGGAGAGGCTCCCCGCGGGTGGCAGGTTCATGGTCGCGGGATCCACGAGAGAAGGCGAGGAACTGCCGGTATGCCTCGCTGCCATCGAAGCGGGGCTTCACCCTGTCATCGCTCCCAGGCATCTGGAGAGGGTCGCTTCCGTGGCGGCGGCCCTCAGGCGCGCAGGCGTCGAGGTCACGCTGTGGAGCACCGGTGTCGCGGCGGAACCAGGACGGAGCTGCACTCTGGTCGATTCGATGGGCTTCCTGGCAAGGCTCTATGGCCTTGCCGAAGTGGCTTTCGTCGGGGGTACGCTCGCCCCTCTGGGCGGTCACAACATCCTGGAGCCTCTGAAGAGGGGCGTTCCGGTGGTGGTGGGCGAGTCCACTGCCAGCATCAGGCGGACCGTGGAGATGGGCGTGGCTGCGGGAGCAGTGACCGTCTCCCCGCAAGACCTTCTCGCCTCTGCGTTTGCCTCTGCGGCGGAGCGGCGGCCCGACCCTGCGGTCTTGAGGGAGCTGGGCAGGGCCGAGGGCCGGACGGTGCTCGGAGCCTTCACCGATGCCCTTCGCAGAGCCGGAGCATGGCCGGCCGGCCTCGCGCCATGAACGCCGACAGAGCACTCCGCATGATATCGGCGCGGCGTGGCGCCTGGAAGCTGGCCGGCTGGCTCCTCTCACCGCTGGGACTGATGTACGGCACGGCGGCGATGCTCCGCAGGAGGGCGTGGGAGGCCGGAGCATTCCGCCGCTTCGGACTGCCGGTCCCTGTCGTCAGCGTGGGGAACATCGAGGTCGGCGGGGTGGGGAAGACCCCTGTGACGATCTGGCTTGCCAGGAGGCTCAGGGAGAGGGGGCTGTCCGTCGCCGTGGTGGCGAGGGACCTCAACCGTCGCCGCGGAAGGCCCCTCAATGCCTCCCGTGAGACCAGAGCCTCCGGGACCAAACTGCCATCGGATGAGGTGATGCTCCTGGCCAGGCTCCTGCCGGGCTGTTCCGTGTTCTCGGGTCCGGACAAGACGGCGGCGGCGGTCAGGGCTGTGCAGGAGGCCGATCCGGACGTGGTGCTGATCGACGACGGCTTCCAGCACCTCAGGCTCCGCAGGGACATCGACGTGGTCGTCCTCGACTTCGAGCATCCCTTCGGCCGGGGTGGCGCACTCCCGGGCGGCACTCTCAGAGAGTTCCCCGGTGCGCTCGCCCGGGCCGATGTCTTCTGGGTGAACAGGATCGTGTCGGGTCGCTCCGGGGAATGGATCGGAAGGGCGCTCAAGTCGATCAACTGGCGGGCGGACGTCGTCACCAGCAGACCCGTGCCACAGGGACTGGTGTTGAGCGGCGGGGGATCGGTGGACTCCTCCGGACTGGAAGTGCTGGCCTTCTGCGGCATCGGGAGCCCGGAGGGCTTCAGGAGGACGCTGGAGGAAGCCGGCTGCTCCGTGGTCGACATGGTCGAGTTCTCCGATCATCACGAGTATTCGGAGAGGGAGATGAGGGACCTCGAGGAGCGCAGGAAGGCCCTGGGCGCGGATCTCCTCGTGACGACCGAGAAGGACGCTGTCAAGCTGGGCAGGACCGGCGCCGAGCTCTCGGTGGCGTACCTGAGGGTGGAGCTCGATGTGGGCGGATCGTGGGAGCACCTTCTGGACGAAATAGTCAGGCTCAGGAGCGAATGCCGCGGACGGGGGGGCCTCTAGGGTGACTAGGAACTGGGACGCTTTGATCATCGGCGGCGGGCTGGCAGGCATGGCATGTGCTCTGGAGCTGCCGCCGGACATGCGGGTCCTCCTGCTGAGCAAGGTCGGGATGCCCGCGGGGAGCACTTCTCTTGCGCAGGGCGGTCTCGCGGCCGCGGTGGGCCCCGACGACAGCGTGGATCTCCACCTGGCGGACACCGTGGCGGCGGGAGGCGGCCTCGTGAACGAGGAGGTCGCCAGGTCGATCATCTCCATGGGGCCACAGCTCGTAGAGAAGCTGGCGGGCTGGGGAGTGACACTGGAGGGGACGGGCGGCAACCCGGGAGGCATGGAGGGAGGCCATAGCAGGAGGAGAGTCCTCCACTACCAGGACCGCACGGGCCGGTGGATAGGCGAGAACCTGACAGCCCTGTGCAGGAGGAGGGCCAACGTCGAGATCCTCGAGGGCGGATCCGCGATCAACCTCATCCTCGCCTCGCGGGAGGCGCCGGGGCTGATGGACGGTCCCCGGGAAAGGTGCCTGGGGGCCTATGTCCTCCTCGACGGCCGCGTGGAGACGATACTTGCCGGGGAGACGGTGATCGCGACGGGAGGAGCCGGCAAGGTGTACCGGTACACCTCGAACGACGACTGGGCGACCGGGGATGGAATCGCAATGGCCTGGCGCGCGGGACTTCCGGTGCGCAACATGGAGTTCTTCCAGTTCCATCCCACCTGCCTCTTCCATCCTGCAAGAAGGAACTTCCTGGTGACCGAGGCGATTCGCGGAGAGGGAGCGGTGCTCCTCAACCTCGAGGGTGAGAGGTTCATGGAGAGGTACGACCCCGGGCACGCGGAACTCGCGCCGAGGGATGTCGTTGCACGGGCGATAGACTCGGAGATGAAGAGGCTCGGTGACGATCACGTGCTACTGGACGCAAGGTCGCTGGGGAGGGCTGTCCTGGAGGAGCGGTTCCCGGAGGTGACCGAGGGGGTCCTTTCGGTGGGCATCGTCCCATGGGAGGAGCCCATCCCCGTCGTGCCCGCCGCACACTACTGCGTAGGAGGAGTGGTGGCCGGCGTGGACGGGGCCACGGAGGTCTCGGGGCTCAGGGTGGTCGGAGAGGCTGCCTCCACGGGGCTGCACGGTGCCAACAGATTGGGCAGCAATAGTCTGCTGGAGGCCGGAGTGATGGGGCTGCTTGGCGCTGCGGCTATCGCCGAGTCGCGTCCCCGCCCGCCGGAAGTACAGGTCAGGGACTGGTACTTCGGGAGGGCGAGGCCGCTGGAGGAGAGCGTCCTCGTCGACCATGCCTGGGCATCGGTGAGAAGCGCGATGTGGGACTACGTGGGGATCATCAGGACCGACAGGAGGCTCCACCGGGCGCTCAGGATAGTCGAGGTCATCTCTGACGAGGTCGAGGAGGACTACTGGTCTCTGCTTCCGGACTCGGGCCTGCTCGAGCTCAGGAACCTCTGCACGGTCGCGCGCACCATCGTAAGGTCGGCTCTTCTCAGGCGTGAGAGCCGGGGCCTGCACTACAGCCTCGACTGCCCGCTCCAGTCGCCGGTGCCGAGGGACACCGTGATCCGAAGGGAGAGATGAGAAGGGGCGGACTGGCCATCCTCCTTCTGGCCGCGGCCTGCTCCACGCCGGTCTATCGCGGGGAGGGGCTGCGTTGCACGGGGGGAGAGTGGTCGGCCGGAGTCTCGGCATCGGGCGGGGGACCCTCGGGAGCAGACGAGCAGCACATGATGAGCGCGATCGACAGCTACATGGGCACCCCGTACGTCTACGGCGGGACCGGGCACGACGGCATAGACTGCTCGGGCTTCACGCAGGCGGTCTACCGGGAGGTCGGCATCGAGATCCCGCGGACGGCGAGTCAGCAGGCGGCGGCCTCCGCCAGGGTCGGCCCCGGGGATCTGCGGTTCGGCGATCTCGTGTTCTTCAACACATCGGGTTCGGGGATCTCGCATGTGGGCATCTACATAGGGGACGGGTTCTTCGTGCACGCCTCGACAAGCCATGGCGTCAGGAGGGAGAGCCTCGCCAATCCCTACTACGCCTCCCGGATAGTCCAGGCAGGGAGGTTCCTCTGAGAACCTGCGGGCCGCGGCCTCCGGCCTCCCTCTAGCGCGTCTCCCCGAGCGCCAGGCAGTTGCGAACCGCGAGTATCCTCAGATCGCTCCCGGCGGAGGGATCGGCCAGGATCCTGAGCCAGAGCCTCGATGCCTGGTAGCGGTTCCCGGTGACAGTGTAGAGGACTGCTGCACAGGCAAGTATCTCGGGGGAAGGCTCCGGGGCCAGCATCGCCGTCTCGACATGCCTGAGGGCGGCATCGGCGTTGCCGCCTTCCCACGACATCCTTGCAAGCATGATCTCGGCCCTCGGCTTGCCGGCCACGGGCGCGAGAGTGGCCGCGGCTCCCCGGCGATCGCCCGCATCGAGTTGGAGGAGTGCGAGATCCCATGCCGGTACCGACCAGGATGGGTCCTTCGAGATGGCCCGCCTGAGGAGCGAGTCGGCAACCTGGCCCGACCCGCCGCTCCTGGCCTCGGTCGCTTCTCTGACGAGCCTCGCCGACTCCATCCTCGCCTGAAGTGCCTGGGAGAGGGAAGGGTCCAGGGGCAGGAGGATCCTGTCCCCCGGAGAGGGAGCGCTGTCCGGTCTGCAGCCCGCCATCAGGGCGAGGGCGTCGTAGCCCTGACCGCTGTCCGCGTCGAGTATGGCCCAGGCCAGGAAGCGCCAGGAATCTCCCTCCTGCCATGTGTATGGAACGCCGGTCGACCCTGCGGCGAGCGTGACGGACTCCGGCAGAGGGACATGCGAGCCGCACCCCGCGGCGAGAGCCAAGGCGATCACGAGCGCGCACTCACCAGCCGGGCGCATCCGGATCCCTTCCGGTCCACTCCTCCGCCATGCCGCACACCAGGGCCACGTCCTCTTCGCTCTCGACCCGGACCGCACGGCTTCGAAGCTCCGGGGCTCCCCTGAAGCCCCGGAAGTAGTGAACGAGGTGGCCCCTGAGAACATGATAGACCAGGGGCGGGTCGAGGTATTCCCTCATCAGGGCCAGCTGGAGGAGAACCGCCCCGGATATCTCCCCCGGCAGGGGCATCTCCGGGCCCGTCCCGCGAAGGGCGCGGAAGATCCATGGCCGCCCTATCGCCCCCCGTCCAACGAGAAGCCCGTCGGCACCGGAGTCGGCGAGGAACCCGAGTGCGGCCTCCGTGCTGGTCGATTCGCCGTTCGCTATCACCGGCACGGGCGACAGCTCCACGATCCGGCGAAGCGCAGCCGCGTCCGGCGTGCCGGAAAAGAGGTCGCTCCTGAACCTGGCATGGACGAAGACGGCCGAGGCGCCCCGTTCGGCCAGCATGGCCCCGATCTCCGTTGGCACAGGCTCCTCCTCGCTCCAGCCGAGCCTGATCTTCACGGTCACGGGCAGACCGTCCGAGGAGGCCGAGACGGCCGAGGTCACGTCGAGAAGCCTGGGGATGTCAAGGAGGAGGCTCGCCCCGCTTCCGCTTCTGATCACCCTCCTGACGGGGCAGCCCGCGTTTATGTCGATGAACGAGAAGCCCATGTCCCTCACCAGGAGCGCCGCCCTGGCGAAGTCCTCCGGGCGTGCACCATAGAGCTGTACTCCGAGCGGTGTCTCCTCCGGGGAATGCCTGAGCATCCTGCAGGAACCCGCGGACCTGCGCGAGAGGCCCTGGACGCTTACCATCTCGGTGACGGCAGCAGTCGCCCCCATCCGGAGGCAGACCCTCCTGAACGCCGAATCCGTGTAGCCGGCCATGGGGGCGAGCACGAACCCGCCTCGGAGCCCCGGCGGGCAGGGAGCCGTCATCCCGGCCCCTCTCCGCCCACCTCGTCCCTTGCGCAGAACTCCTCGAAGAGCCGTGCCGCGTCGAACGAGCTCCTGACGAGCGGCCCGGAGGCCACCGCGGCGAAGCCCGCCCCGAGGGCGATCTCCTTCAGCTCCTCGAACTCCCCGGGATCGAGGTACCTGGCCACGGGCGTGCAGGAACGGCCCGGCCGGAGGTACTGCCCCAGCGTGAGGATCCGCACCCCGCTGGCCAGGAGATCCTCGAACGATGCGAGGATCTCCTCGCGAGTCTCGCCGAGCCCGAGCATGAGTCCGCTCTTGACCGGTGCCCCCGGCTTCAGGCGGGTGTAGCTGGAGAGGACGCCGAGGGAGGTCCGGAACGATGCCTGCGGCCTGACCAGAGGGAAGAGCCTCTCGACCGTCTCGACATTGTGGCTGAAGATCTCGGGAGGCTCCGCGGCGATCCTCTCCAGAGACTCCACTCTCCCTGCGAAGTCCGGTGTCAGAAGCTCGACCGTGCAGCCCGGCCGCGACTCCCGCACGGCCCTCGTGGCAGAGGCGAAACAGGCTGCTCCTCCGTCCCGGAGATCGTCCCTGGTCACCGAAGTGATCACTGCATGCCCGAGTCCGAGCCTCGCCACCGCCTCGCCCAGCCTCTGCGGCTCGTCTTCGCCGGGTGGGGGGACGGGTCTTCCCAGCGCCTTCTCGACGGCGCAGTAGGAGCAGTTCCTGGTGCAGATGCGTCCCATTATCAGGAACGTCGCCGTTCCGCTGCCGAAGCACCGGCCCAGATTGGGGCAGGCGGCTTCGGAGCAGACCGAGTGCAGTCCGAGCCCATCCAGCAAGGCCCTGGTCCGTGCCGAGCTCTCGTCCCCGAGCCCCGGAGACCTGAGCCAGGATGGCTTCCTCATCAGCTCCCCGCCATCCATGCGGAAGCCTCCTCCCTCTTCGCCGCAACCGAACGGGCCAGCCCCTCCGCAAGAGGCCCGTCAATCGCGAACTCGCCTGAAGGGCACCCTCCGAGCGCCTCGAACCCGGCCATGAGGTCCGATTCGAGCTTGCCGGCGTCCAGCCCGGGAGCAAGATCGTCGAGGCAGCAGGCGCCTCTCGCCAGCAGGCCCTCCATCGCCATCCTCTCCCCCGAAGGAGTCCTGAGGAAGCCGAGGAGCTTGAGCTGGTCGTTCCGGAGCAGGATCGAGCCGTGCTCCAGGAACGCACCTCCGGACCTAGCCTGGGCGCTTCCCACCAGCTTGCGCCCATCCACGACTATCTCGCTCCTCCCGTGAGAGGAGAAGCAGGGATTGCCGCGGAGCGAATGACCCGGCCCCGGCCTGTCGGCGGGGCAGGTCGTCGCGGCTACTCCATTGGATCTCAAAGCATTGACTATCACAGAGGCGGTGATCGAGAGGCTTTCCGAGATCGGGACCCGCGAGAGCGAGTGTGCGGCTCCTGCGACCACGCAGTAGGTGATCTCGCCTTCGTGCCAGACGGCTCTTCCACCGGTGGGTCTGCGGACGGTGTCGACGCCCGCCGCCGCGAGGGCCGCGAGGTCCGCTTCGGCCGGAGGCTTCTGCATCCTGCCGAAGCTTACACAGGCCCTGGACCAGGAGTACACCCTGAAGGCGAAGCCTGTCCTGCCCTCTGCCGCCAGGCGGAGCAGATGCCCGTCGAGGGCCATATTGAACGCTCCGTCACCACTCATGGGTGCGACGAACATGCTCTCCAGAGGAACCTCCCGAGTCGCGCGCCGGAACCATTGCCCGCCCGCATGGTATCAGATAGATTGAAAAAGACAGACCGGAAGGGGATGACATCTGATGCGGACCTCGGCTGCCCTGATCCTCCTGGCCGTTCTCCTGCCTTCTCCCGGCAGGGCCGAAGTATACCGCGACGCGGGCGCCGCAGCCTACCAGTTCCTCAAGCTGGAGGTCTCTCCGAGAGCCTCCGCCCTGGGTGGCACCGTCCTCCTGAACTCCGGAGCCTTCGGCGTCCTCGGGAGCCCGGCCGCTCCCGCCGCCCTGGAATCCGGCCAGTTCGCGGCCACCCACGCCGAGTACTTCGGCTCCACGGTCCAGAACTGCATCGGGATCGTCCGCCTCCTGGGTCCGATCGCGGTTTCGGGGGGGATCTCCTCCGTCTCGACGAGCGGCCTCGAACTCCGTGACGAGGCATCGTCCGAGCCCGAGGGGACCTTTTCGTGCTGGGACATCGCGGTGGCGGGCGGAGCGGCCTTCCGGTCGGGCATCTTCGATGCCGGCGTGTCCGCGAAGCTGATCAGGGAGAAGATCTGGCTCGACGGCTCGTGGGGCTTCACGATCGACGCCGGGGTGACGGCCCATCCCGCTCCGTGGCTGGAAACGGCGGCAGCGGTCCTCAACCTGGGTCCCTCCCTCCACTGTACCGGGTACGAGTCCTTCCGCACGCCCCTCACGCTCAGATCAGGGGCGAGGCTCACCGCACGGATCCCGTATTCCGGCGAGACTTCGCTGACCGCGGAGGTCTTCAAGCCGATAGACAACGAGCCGGAGGGCTCGTTCGGGCTGGAATCGCGCCCGTATGGATGGCTTGCGCTCCGGGCAGGCGAGCGGCTCGGCTCTGACTCCAGGGGATTCTCGGCCGGACTCGGACTGGAGACGGGAGGCTGGGGACTGGACTACGCATGGGTTCCCGGGCGGTACGCCCTCGGAGACATCCACCGCATCTCGCTCTCGAGATGCCTCTAGGCTCGCCCCTCACGCCCTGAAGATGCTGATACTGCTGACCAACGACGACGGGATAACCGCGCCCGGGCTCCGCGCGCTCGTGGAGTCCCTGTCCGGGGAGAAGCCGTACGTGGTCGCTCCCGAGGCCCACTGCAGCGGAACCGGGCAGGCTCTCGGGCTCTTCTCCGAGGTCAGGGTGACCCCGGCCGGCGACCGTGAGTGGGCGGTCGGCGGCACGCCGGCCGACTGCATCAAGCTGGCCCTTCTCGAGCTTCTCCCGTCGAGGCCCGACCTGGTCGTGTCCGGGGTGAACCCGGGCCCGAACATGGCGAACAACATCTACTACTCCGGGACGGTCGCAGCCGCCACGGAGGCTGCGCTGTGGGGGATCCCGGCCATCGCCGCGAGCACGGCCGTCGGGAAGCCGGCCAACCTCGAGTCCGCGGCCGCCCTCGTTGCGCGGCTGGTGAGCTCCGGAGGATGGAGGTCGCTCCCGCCGCGCACGGTCCTCAACGTGAACATCCCGGACGAGCCGCTCGAGAGGATGGGGAAGGCCGTCTGGACCAGGACCGCCGTCTTCGCCGAAGAGGTGCCGTTCACCGTGCTGGAGCCCGGTTCCGTCTACCGCTACACGAGATGGACGGGGCAGGACATCCTGCCGTCGGATCGCCTCACCGACGTGGAGGCCCTCTCCTCGGGCCTGGTCAGCCTCACCCTGCTGGGGACGGACCGCTCACTGGACCCGGGCGGCCTTCCCGTCCCGCTCTAGGGACCGCTTGCAGCTCCTCGTCCTCGCCGGCCTGATGGCACTTCCCGATGCCGTCTTCCTGAGCCACTCGGCGGTGGTCAGGCTCTCTCCCGACACGACGATGGAGGAGATCTCCGACGAGGTCGTGATCCCCCTCACCACGCAGGGGGTCGCGCGCTACTCGGTGCTGTCCGTTCCCTACACGAGGGGCTCGGACGAAGTGGACGTGGAGCTGGCAGAGGTACGCCCGTGCAGGCCGGGCAGACCCGTCTCGCCCGCAGAGGTCGCAGAGGGACCCCGGTCGGGATTGTCCGCCTCGGGCAGGCTGGAGGGGACGTTCCGCCAGCTGACGCTGTCGTTCCGGGGGCTGGAGATCGGCGACACAGTCAGGATCATCACCAGGAGGGCTGTCGAGCGCCTTCCCATGGCCCCCCTCGCCGACTATTCGTTCTACTTCCAGGGCAGGGACAGCATCGCCTCCTCGTCGTTCAGGCTCGAGTGGCCGTCGGCGGTCGATCTCCATGTCTGGCAGTCCGGCGGCCCCGAGCGTGCCGAGAGGGCCGCGTCGGCGATCAGGTACATCACCTGGCTGGGGGGCCCCGAGTCCCCGATCGAGACGCTCCCTTTCTCCGTTCCGGTCGACGAGGCGGCATCCAGGGTGGTCATCTCGTCGGCCTCGCCGCAACAGGTCTCCCGCAGGCTCTACGAGGCGCTCGACCCCGGGCCGCCCGATTCGCTGACGGCGGTCCTGCTGGACAGCCTGGCCTCTGCGGCCCCCCGGGGGCCGCAGGCTCTCAGCTCTCTGGTGTCCTCCATGATCTCATACGCCGGGGCGGAGATCGGAGCGGACCCCGGCTACACGCCGCAGCCTCCTTCCGTGACCCTGGAGAGGAGGAGCGGCGTCTGCAGGGACATGGCGGTTCTCCTTGCGGCCCTCCTGAGGGCACGGGGGACCGAGGCGTGGGTCGCGCTCTGCAGGAACTCCCCCAGGCTCGATCCCGTGGTCGGGAGCAGGAGCTTCGATCACATGATAGTGATGGCGGTCTCTGGCCGTGACACGTTCTGGCTGGATCCCTCGGCGGCATCCGGGGGAGGGGGATCGGGTCTGAGAGGCCAGCGGGCCCTGCCCCTCACGCCCGGCGGATGCGGCATCCTCCAGCTTCCCGACCCCTCGGGAACGGACACGATAAGGATCGAGGCGGATGGAGCACTCTCGAACCGTCTGGACACGCTCTCGGTTTCCCTGAAGGTGTCCTTCGCGGGCGGAGCCGAGGAGCTGTGGAGGGGCATGATGGCTTCCGTCCAGCCCGCTGACAGGCCTGAGGCCCTGCGCCTCCTCCTGGGCGCCCTTCCGGGTTCCTCACTGACACTGACGGGCGATCCGGGAGAGCCGGGATCGGTCATCTCGGTGGAGGGCATGGCGATATATAGGGTTCCGACCATGCCCCGCGGAGGCGGCATCGCGGCATGCATCCCCGGCCTCGACGAGATGGACCAGGCCGGCACCCGCGTGGCAGCGATCCTGCTGGCAGGAAGCGCCGGCCGCCCCGGCATCCACCTGGAGACGCCGCTCTTCGAGTCTCTGCAGATGACCCTGAGCCTGCCCGGGTCCGTGACCGACCTGTCGGACCGGGTCGAGTCCGAAGGGTATTCCAGTTCCTGGGAACTCCATGGAAGCAGTGCCGTGCTGACCGAGACCGCCGTGCTCGGCCCCGTGTGGCCGGACAGCGGGCAGGCCGAGATGCTGCTGGCCTCTCTGAGGTCGAGGAGCTCGCCCGGCGGACGCGTCGTGGTCGTCCTCCCGAGTCGGGGGCACATGTGACGGCGGCCCTGGCCGCAGCCCTCCTGCTGTCCCAGCCCGCCGCGCCCGCGTCCTGCACCGTGAGTGTCGACAGGCTGTCGGACTGCGTGCAGGTGACGCTCGACATCGAGGGGACCCCTCAGGGGCTGATCTCGTTCGATTTCGATCCCGCGTGCGAGACGATGGAGCTGCTGTCCGCCACCGTCGCCAGGCCCGGGGAACCCGGAGAGCCGCTTCCCGCCTGGGCGGTCGACACGCTGACGGGAACCGATGGATCCCCGCTGTCACTGGTGGTCGCGGTCCCGCCCGGATGCACCGCGTCGCTGAGGCTGTCGAGCCGGATGTTCGACAGGTTGTCGAGGACGGCTCCCTCGATGGTCCTTGCCCCACCGGTGCCGGGTGCGTCGATGACGGTCCTGGCGGATGACCGTGAAGGGACCCTGCGCTGGGAGGGGGAGGGCTACTCCGCCTCGAGGCAGGGGACTCGGACCAGACTGGTCAGCTCCGCACCGGCGGGTCAACTCGCGCTCTCGTGGATGGGCACATGGTCGGATCTCTACTCGGCTCTCTCCGTAGAGGCCGACTCCATTCTGGCAGAGGGGGATCCGCTGGCCTCGAGGGAGGCGGCGATCGAGGCCGGCGCCGCAGGAGCAGATCCATCCGCACAGCTGGCCCGCCTGAGGACGATCTTCTGCAACAGCATGAGATTCCTCCACCCGCAGGCTTCCGGGCTGCTGTTCCCGGTGAGGTCTGTCGAGCAGATCCTCGGCTCGAGGACGGCTACGCCGCTGGAGGCCGCCGTGGCCTTCACCTCCGTCTGCAGGCGGCTGGGCATGTCGGCCGGGCTGGTCTTCGTCTCCGGCGGCAGGTGGTCCATTCCTATCGCAGGGGCGTGGAACAGGGTCCTGCTGGAAGTGCAGGCAGGGGGCAGGAGCTACCTCCTCGAGCCGTCGGCGGTCCTCTCCCCGGCCTTCTACGTCAGAGAGTCCTCGGGAGCGAGGATGCTGGATGGGGATCATCCGTTTCCGCGGCCGGTCCCAGCGCAGCCCCAGGCGTCCTTCACGGAGAGCTGGGAGATCACGGGCGACGGGAGGTTCGCGCTCTCCGCCCGTGGGACCGGGGCCTGCGACTGCGAGATCCGGGGGAAGCTCGCGGGCCTCGACGAATCGCGTCTGGCCGTGGTCCTCTCCACCTGGTCCTGGCGGAGCGGCTTCACGCTCGAGGTGGACTCGGTCTGGACATCCGACCTGTACGACCTCGGAGTGCCCGCCGCGTTCGGAGCCTCCGGCAGGCTGCCGCCACTCGAGGGAGGCTACGCCCTTCTTCCGCAACTGGTGTGGAACACGCCTTGCGAAGGGGGATTCGCAAGGACATGGAGGCTTCCCCGTGGCTCTTCCGCCGGAGGGGGACTCCGGGTCGACGGCCCGGATGGAGCCGTGGTCCTGGCCGACACGGCCTCGAGACCGGGTCGCATACTCGCCCGGCTCGGAGGGCCGTCCTGATGAGCAGAGGCTCCCGGACTGCCGTCGTCGCCCTGTGCCTGGTCCTGGGCATCGGAACCCGGGCGGCCGTCATGCGCGGGATCGACGAGGTCCTGATGATGGGCCGCCTTCACGTCGACGAACAGATCTACGCTTCCGGATCGCTCTTCACGGAAGGCGGGGCCTTCGACCGCCCGCCCGGGCAGTTCCTCCTGGTCCGGGCGCTGGCGCCCCTCGGCACGGGGCCTGCGCGCCTGGCTATGTCCCTTCTCTCGCTCGTGCCCGCCCTGATCCTCGCATCGACATCGCGCGGCAGGTGGGGCGCCCTCTGCGCAGCGGCCCTCTCCGTGGACCCCTCTCTGGTCCTCGCAGGTTTCCAGCTCCTGCCCGAGACGCCCGCCGCCGTGCTCGCCGCCGCGGCGCTGCTGCTCTATTCCAGAGGCGGCGCGTCAGGCCCCGGCCTCCTCCTGGGCATCGCATCGCTCTTCAGGCCGGAGACGCTGCTGATCCTCCCCCTGATGTTCGTTCCGCGAGATGGGAGGCGCCGGGCCCTCCGGCTGGCTCTTCCCGCACTGATGGCCGTCTCCCCCGTGGTCCTGGTGAACCTGATCTCGGGAGCGGGACCGGCCGTGGCCGCCAATGGAAGCGAGAACCTGTGGCTGGGATCGTCGCTTGATCTTCTCAGGATACCTCCGGGGGCCGAGTTCGAGCAGCTCGTGGCCATCGATCGTTCTTCCGGGGACACATTCCTCGCCAGATGGTGGTCGGCTGTCGGAGCTGCTCCG
>Ga0172366_10000166_pt1 | contig 41305 bp, 33 predicted proteins | sample LakKivSesite69cm_FD_114533 | JGI IMG/M metagenome (GOLD analysis project Ga0172366, IMG submission 114533) | Sediment microbial communities from Lake Kivu, Rwanda - Sediment site 69cm | ecosystem: Environmental > Aquatic > Freshwater > Lake > Sediment | place: Rwanda: Western Province, Lake...
CGATTTCGGTTATCTTTCCCCTCCTCCTAGTTGCCGTGCTACCTAAAACCGTGTTGTTCCCATTTCACACATGGCTGCCTGACGGAACAGTCGCGCCTACATCGGCAACTGTTCTTTTTCACGTCTGCGGCTTTCAATCTGGAATTTACATAATTATCCGTTTTTTCTTGGACGTGTTCCGTCCGCACGTGATTTCAGCTCCGGCTATGCCTTTATCTTTGCTCTTTGGAAGCGTTAGTGTTTGGAGTTTTATTATTTCTCTTGTTGGTGCCATCACACTTATTATTGGAGCGTTAAACGGGATAATTGACAATGATTTTAAAAGAATAGTTGCTTACAGCACTATATCTCAGCTTGGTTATATAGTCATGGCGGCAGGATTAACCACTTCTTTAGGTGCTACGGCAAGTCTTTTTCACATGATTTCACATGCACTTTATTGTGGTTTACTGTTTCTTTGCGCGGGTGCTGTGATTTACGCAACTGGAAAGCATGACATCAACGAGATGGGTGGACTCTATAGCCACATGCCGATAACTGCAATCTGTTGCTTAGTCGGCATCCTGTCCTTGTCAACCATACCGTTGTTTAGCGACTTCGCAAGTAAATACCTGATTTTCAACGCTACAATTACCGCTGGAGCAACATTGTTCACTATCATCGCTTTTCTAGGATGCGTTCTTAATGCAGCAATTGCAATAAGGCTTCTGCATTCAGTTTTCATGCAGAAAGCAGCGAAGCCATCCTTGAGTTTTCCTATTAAAGATCCGCCTATATCTATGCTTGCGCCAATGATTTTAGCTTCAGTGGCTTTGATGATATTTGGTGTTGTTCCTGTAATTCCTCTTGATTCTCTCGTCATTCCAGCGGTTAAACAAATCGGCTTCCCAGCTAACATTATCACGCATTCAGGGTTAATCGAAACTCCGCTCGGCTTCTGGAATCCTTCAGCTGTAGCCACATCCATGTTCGCTCTTTCCGTCGTATTCTTTTTTATGACGCTTTATTCTAGGAAAGTAGCGACGGCTTATAGAGAATCAGCAAGTGAAGAAACGTTTAAGCCGTTTCTTTGCGGGGAAGATTCAAACATGCTGGATGGCCCTCATGGTTATCATTTTTATCACGCGTTAACAAATGTTTTAAAAGTTGACCGTGTTTCTCATGCATCCGATGTCGACCGTGTTTATAATGCGTTATCATCGAAGTTCTTCAACTTCTCTAGGAAACTACTTTGCTTGGACATACAGCAAAGTTATTTTGCCGCTGTTCTGTCTTTTATAGTTGGATCAATATCTATCGTCTTGATCGCTATTTTGGCGGGATGAAACACGGAAACTGTTGTTATTATATCTTTAACCATGGCGACATGCATCACGGCTTTTGGGGTATTCGTGAAAACCACACGACAGTTAATTCGTTTGCTCTCCATTCAAGCAGCAGCCATAGGGTTAGTAGAGCTCATGTTTGGTTTTACTAATCTTCTGACGGGCTTGGGGTTTGAAGCATTGATCGATTTCTTCGCCACCTTTGCGGAGTGGTTCTCATCTGCCGCTATATCTCCTTTAATCATTTATTGGGGCATGGTAAAGACTGAGAATATAAGCGATCAGCCCGTTGTCAGCGCTCGAAGAAGTGGAATACTCGTCATTGCAACTTCAATTTCAAACATACTTCTATGTATCTTAACCTCATCTTTTCTTCCCGAAAAAATTCGTACCCTCCCCTTTGTCGCTCTTGTATTTTCACTTTCAGTTTTCATCACTTCTACGCGTGTTGATCCTCTGAAAATCCTTGTTGGGCTTAACATGGCTGAAAACGCACTTTATCCGCTATTCGCGGAAAGCCCAATAGTTCTAGTTCCGTTTATGCTTGTTTTGATGATTTTTGTAAACGTTGTTGGTGTCTTTATAATTACGGAAGCTTACCGTGATTATGGAACTATGTCAATCAGAAAATGGAGGTCGACGGACTAGTGTATTCTTTGCTTCCGCTTCTCCCCTTGATAGTTCCATTTTTCATAGGAATTTTGCATCTATTCATATATCCATTTCGGTTCATGGAATCTTCTTTTAAGAAAATTGAAAAAATCGCGTTGTTTTCTGGCACCAGTTTAACATTGACTACGGTGATAGTGATGGTTCCATACATTCTTGCTGGTGAGGTCTTAGAGGTCCCGCAGCTTTCATTGTATGTTAATTCAGCAAATATAGCGGGCACAGTGGGTGTTGCTTTAATATTCTTTCTGACATCAATTTTCAACATTAAGGCCGAGAGAGGCGGTCGGTTAAAGTCAAGCATGTATAACTTCTTCTTGTTGCTTTTTCTCTGCTGCATGTTAGGACTCCTGCTTTCATGCGATTTGTTTGGCATATTTCTCTTTGTAGAGTTGACAGTTGGTGTTTCAGTAATATTGGTCGCTCATAATCCGAGTAAACTGTCAACGGAAGCAGCGTTTAAATATTTAATAATCACAGCAGTGAGCGCTCTTTTTGTTTTGATGGGAACATTGGTAGTTTTCATTTTGGCTGGAAGTTCGAATCTCTTTACTATAATCAGTAATCCAGACATGCACACACGTCTAATCGAAAATCCGCATTTCCTTATGCTGGCAGTGGCTTGCTTCATTATTGGTCTTGGAGCCGACATAGGGCTTGTCCCCTTTCACGGATGGTTGCCTGACGTATTTCCAGGATCCACCATAATCATTAACGGATTTTTCTGCGCAGAACCTATCGCTTTAATCCTTACTCTCTACAATCTGGTTTATCCATTTTACAGGATATTTCCTTCGAATGTTATTATCGCGTTGATGATGGGCTTGGGATCAATTTCCATGGTGTTCGGTGCTTTATTGGCGTACCCGCAAAAGAATTTCTATCGAATGCTGGCCTACTGCAGCATAGATGAGTTTGGCCATGCTGTCTTTGCCTTAAGCTTACTTACATCATCAATGAGCTTTGTCGCGGGACAATATTATCTCGTGAACAGCGCATTAATGAAGACAGGGATGATTCTAAGCTTGGGTTCGGTGTTTTTTAACAGCGGGACAGGAAACATGGATTCGCTGGGTGGTCTTTTTGGAAAGATGAAAAGAACGGCGTTGAGCTACATCATTTGTGTGCTTTCACTTACGGGTGTTCCGCCGTTGAGTGGTTTTTATGCAAAATGGCTTCTCTACAATGCAGCTTACGATTTTGTGCTACCTCTCGGAGGCATTGTTGCAGCGGTTTCAACCTTGATATTGCTTGTTTGCATATCTATGATTTCGTTTATATTTTTGATTCGTTCATTTCATCGAATCTTTATGGGGCAATCAGCTGAAAGTCTCGAAAAAGTGAATGAAGTTCACCTAGCGATGTGGCTTCCAACAGCAGTTGTGGCGGCAGCAGCTATTTTGCTGGGTCTTCAACCAAACATCCTGCTAGGCATAATAAGTGCATCCTAGCCTTCTCTGCCCCTATGGAAAACCCATTCCTTCGACTTAATTTCCAATCCTAAATCTACGGCTAATCGCTCAATCAACTGCTGCGTGGCATAACCGCTTTCGCTGATAAGCTTGATCATCTGATACTCAGCCGTATAGACCGGATATTGTCCTTCTTCGCCTGTCCCAACAATTATGTCCTCTTTCTGGATCACATCGCCTAGAATGCAAATCCTAATTTCAGCGTCCAGATGACTCCCTTCATAGATTTTTAAGGAAGAAAGTTTCTTTTCAATCTCCTCTTCCAAAATAGTTCCTTCACGCTCCGACGGAATCATTCTTTTCAATTCGGAGATTTCATGTTCCTTTTCTTCTATTTTCCTAAACCTGTACCTTTCAACCAAAAATTGTTCAAACGACCGAAATTCAGAATGACGATACACAACATCCTTTAGCACTAAAACAACGATTTCACGCGGTTGTACTGACAAATTTCTGCACCTACTCTATTGTTGAAGCAATTCTTGGCTCTAATAAGTCTTATTGAACAGTCAACTCTTCCTTTTCGTGAGCTATCATTTCAAAATCCGAACCAAGCTTGATGGCATCTGTTGGGCAGATCTCTGCGCATTGTCCACAAAATATGCACCGAGAAAGATTGAATAATACTTTCTTCTCCTCGGTGGCTGTTATTGCGCCGCTGGGACATGTTCTTATGCATAGAAGACAACCTATGCAAGCTTCTTTGTCATAGAGTATTTTACCTCTATACCGCTCAGGAACAGGCACCATTTCTCCCGCTTTGGTTAGGTACTGTACCGTAACTGGCTTACGGAAGAGCGCTCGCAATGCGTCACGAAGCATATTTCCCAGCTTCAAACAGTTTCCTCCTAAAACCCTAAAGTAGATAACGCCACAGATATGATGGATAAGGCTAATGGACTGAGCCAATAGAACTTGAATGCTTGCCCTATCTTCAACCGAGCAAAGACAGTACGAGGAACAGTTATTGTTAGTAGCAGAAGAATTAAGGCGGGCACTAAGCACAAGCATAGAGCTCCTAGTCCTACTGAAGCATATCCTTCAAGTAATGCTGGAAAGTAGAAAAAGAGCGTTGTTGCAAGAAAGGTTAAACCAAAATTTGACGCAGCCTTGGCCAGCTTAACCAGTGCTAAATAGGGCCCACCATATTCAACCATAGAGCCATGGATAATCTCAGTTTTGGCCTCAGAAATATCAAAGGGTACAGCATCTGCCGCTGCTGGTATACACAGCAAAAAGGTCGCCGCGGCGACTGCCATACTGGGACGGGCAAAAGCCAGCAACGACTTCATTCCAACCTGAGTCGACACAATGTTGTAATATGCCAAGGAAAGGCAATTGAAGGATACGGATAAAATGGATATGAGCATTGGCACGTCATAAGCAATCAACATTGTCATTTTTCGAGAAAAACCAACAGCCCCATAAGGATTACCCGACGATGACCCGCCAATCATCACCATAACAGAAGACATAGTCAACAGATATAAGATTAATATTAAATCGCCACCAATACCTATTTCTAAGATCAAACTGGCTATGGGGATAGCTGCTCCTACAATCGAAGCAGCAGCAGCGATCATGGGGACTGCAGTGAAAATTCTCGAAGAGGCAGTCACAGGAACTATTCTCTCCTTACTAAACAATTTAATAAAATCGTAAAAAGGCTGGATAATCGGAGGACCTATTCTTTTCTGCATCCGCGCATGAATCTTCCTATCAACTCCCTCAAAGAGTAGGCTTAGGAAAAACACCAGTGGAAACGTTATTAGAAGCATCATTATGGTATTCATTGTTTCTTTCCTCGTCGCCGCAGATTCTCACAATTGACCACTTTCTTCTCCCCCTTGTCCTGATCGACCACGGTTATTCGGTTGGCGCAGGCCATACATGGGTCAATAGAAGCAACCGTCACTGGTATGTCTGCGATTTCAGAGCCTATTAACATAGGCTTTAAGCCCAATACATTAGGGATTGTAGGAGTCCGCACTTTTAACCGCCACAAGCCTTCCTTTCCGTTAGTTTTTACAAAGTATAGAAGTTCTCCACGAGGAGCCTCCACTGTTGAAACAGTTTCGCCCTCTGGGATTTTTTTCATCAACTTGAGAATGCTTTCCTCCTTCGAGATGGGACCATTTGGCAATTTATCTAAAATTGTCCGGATTAGATTGATTGACTCAAGCAACTCGAAGGTTCGAACTTCTGTCCTTGCGTATGCGTCAGCGCTGTCTCTCAGAACTACCGAAAAATTCTCCTTCAATTCATCATAAGCGGCATAAGGGCGGTCTCTACGAATGTCCATGTTCACTCCAGACCCGCGAGCTGTCGGACCCACGACACATAACTCGTGAGCCTCGTTGAAGCTGAGCACTCCTACTCCGCACAACCTTTTTTCAACAGTTTTATCTTGAAAAACTTCCTGAATGTACTTAACAGATTTTTCTATTTTCTTTAACGAATCATTCACTTTTTCTGCGAGATTAGGCGGTAAATCCCAACGCACTCCGCCTATTGCATTCATGGAATGATGAATTCGATTGCCAGTGATTTCTTCAAACAAATCAAGAACAGTCTCTCTCACATGCCATGCGAACATGAAAAGGGTGTCGAATCCAACCTCGTAAGCCATAATTCCTAGTAAAAATAGATGGCTATGCATGCGCTCCAGCTCAAAAATTAAAGTCCTAAGGTATAATGCTCGCTCTGAAGGTATTATTTCGCCAATTTCTTCCAAGGCTTGAATGAAACATGTGGTATGACTGTGGGAGCATATCCCACAAATCCGTTCAACCAAGTAGAGTGTTTGAACCAAGTTTCGATTTTCCGCTAACGCTTCTATTCCCCTGTGAACATGTCCTAATCTTATGTCAACATTGAGAATTTCCTCCTTTCGAATCGTAACCTTGAGAGAAATGGGCTCTTTAAGTGCTGGGTGCACGGGACCGAAGGGTACGACAAACCGAGTATAGTCCACCTTGACCTCTTTTGTCTTGTCAAACCTATTTGCCATGCGTATTCTCACCCAAACTTACTTTTCGCCGCCGTAACAATCCCCTTGACAATGGCCTCAGGTCTAGGAGGACATCCCCCAACATAAACATCCACGGGAATAATTTTGTCTGGAGGCCCCTCAATCATCTGGCTTCCTATGAAAGGACTGCCGGAAGTTGCACAAGATCCTATGGCAACAACTGTTTTAGGCTCTGGTATTTGCTCATAAACCCTAATAACGCGTGGAAGCATTTGGCGGGTAACAGGTCCTGTCACCAAGAGTACATCAGCGTGACGGGGTGAACCAACAAGTACGCATCCTAAACGTTCAACATCATAGCGGGGAGTCAAAGCCGCTACTACTTCAATGTCGCAACCAGCACATGATCCAGTGTTCAAGTGAAAGAGCCACGGGGACTTTATTCGACTTCTTTTGGCAACATCCAAGATTTGTCTCCTCCAGAGTCACATTAAGAGTCATATGGATGTAACTTTTCCATATCTTGTAAATAGAAGTTATGGTTTGTTGCTCTCTTTGTTGATGGCGTGCAGGGTACTGTTGCTCTGTAGGCGTATAAGATGGCGGTTACGGCTGAATGAACTGTGATTCCGATTAGTGAGTAAAGAGGAGCGGACTCCTATCAACAGACAAATCAACATAGTTGATATGTCAGTCGATCGATCGCCCGCCTTTAGCTGAGAATTCTGTTGCTTGGACCCAGTGTGCAAGTTTCTTCTGCAAAGGGAGGAATTTGGGATCAAGCAAAAGTCGGGACTTGCGCCATGCCTTTCTCGTGCTCTTCTGCGTTCTTGCACATTTCGTGCTGCTCGATACTTGGTGATGCACAGTCCGAACCCATTGTATTCTTTCAGACCACTTGGTTGTCGGATTATCCTTCCTTTGCAGCGCACGCAAGAAAATGCGTGCGCCAGTAATAATTAACCAAAAAGCTATTTAAATAGTTTTGTCACTATATTATTGTTAATATGCCTGGGATTAGCTTCAATGTTTGCACAGAAAGCGCGACAATGAAAAGCTTCTACAAAAAAACTAGGCAGATTGCGTGCGGTCAAATGATTTTTAATATAGGAAAGAAGCGAAACAGCAGAATGGGTAGAAAAGGGAGAAAAAGAGAAGGGGAAAGTCAAGGAATAAGCCAGTTGAAGTCTGCTGGTTCTCACAAGGATAGTTCCGCAATTTTGGAGGAATAGAGATAGTCGGTAAGAGTTCAACAGTGCTGTTCAGGAAAAATAGAGAATTTGGGCCGATCCTTCGGAGATTTTTGGTCAACACTTTGTTTGATTCGACTTTCATGCAGCTAGGCATAATCATAGGCTCTTCTTCTGCAACAAACCCAGACTTACGATTGGTGATTGGAACTTTGATTTCCAGTAGTGTTGCCCTGGGAATATCAACCGGGGTTAGCGTCTATGAATCTGAAACACTGGAACGAGAGAGAAGAATTGCCGAGCTCGAGAAGGCCTTATTCAGAAATCTAGACAACACTATGATAATTGAAAACTACAGAACTTACGCGGCAATCCTCTCTCTCGTAAACTTTCTGACACCTTTCGCGTGTTGCAGCATCGTGTCCATTCCTTTAATTCTCGCGACCGTTGGGCTGCTGAGCATCTCAGCAGCGTCTTGGGCCTCGGCAATTTCGGCGCTGGGTGTTATTTTTGTGGTTGGCGGTTATCTGGGAAGACGCGGTCGACAAAATCCTCTAATCAAAGGGATAAAGATGACAGCATTCGGCGCGATTGCTTTCGCCGTAGGTTTCCTAGTCCAGACCTTCATCTAGAAAGGAACTCATCATGTGTGCGCATGCCTAGCACAACCTTCACGGTTTGGTCACACGAATGTCGTCTATTCCTCGTATGGAAACCCCTTGTCGATCCATGACTTTCGCGAGGGCATCATAGTTTATTCGCTGTCCTTTCACCGTTATTTTAAGGGTTTCAGTCTTTGAATCCACTTCGCTGACGACAATGTCTACTTCTTCTACCCCTTCCGAAGAACCTACAGCTTTCGCCAATTCAACAAGCGACAATTCACGTGGCTTAAGCGCATCCAGCAAGACTTGTCTAATTGCAACCGGCATTGATCGTCAATTACAATTGTGTTCAGTTGTTTAAAAGATTTCGGCTTCGGTCAAAGTGTGAATCTATGAACTATGCTGGACTTTAACGCTGACGGCCCATTGCTGAGCTTTCGGAAAGCACGCTGAACGCATAGACTCAGAATTCAACGTTATTATTTGGATATTTGCGGTTTATCCCTGATGACTTGCCTAACAATTTTCTAGAATCGATCGATCTTTCTAGTCTAGATTCTCCATATAAAAATCGCGCGCGTGCTTGATTTTCATGCTGTAGAAAAAAGGGGAGGATTGTGCGGGAGAAGTCGCAACTTTGTTGTGTAAATAAGCGTTCTCTATCCAGTTTTCAATGTTTACGCCATCTCACTGCTTCCCTCTATTTGCGTTTGCCAAAAAGGGTTGCCTCACCGATTTGCAGACAAACTCAAGGCCATTCTCAGTAAGCTTCTGCGCCTCATCGACTTCTAAAAAGGTCTCAGAAGTTTCAGGCAACTTCTAGAAAGGCCTCAAGCAAGTCGTCGAGCTCGGCAATGACTTGAAAAGGACACCATTTTCCGTCGCAACACCAAGTCTAATCTTCAATGGTTTCTCAATTGTTGGATAAACACGCCCGGTAAGAGCCATTAGCACAGCAACTAAACATATCTTCTAGTCGGCAGAAAGAGAGCTGGACGATCTGATCGCTGGAACCAGCAATATGCTCATTGCTTTTCTTCAATTCTCAAAGGAATCGGCAACAAGAAGAGGCGAAGCCTTCAAAGTAAGCTGGGCAGATGTCGATCTAGTAAGCATGACCATACCAATAATTCCTGAGAAAGGAGGTCGTTGAAGAATACGTCTACAAAATCGAAGAACGATGAGGAGGTAGTGCAGCTTGTAGAGCTGGGCTTTAGGTATGTGACTGGCGAATATGCTGATGGCGGAAAACTGTTTAGGAAGAAAAAGCTGTGATACTTCAGACCAGCCAAGGCTAGCTTGGGGCAGTGGTTTAGGTGTGTGGGCCCATGGTCTAGGCATTCTGGATTCAAAGCGACAATAAGGGCCTTGGCAAGATTCGGTTTCCGCACAAAGTGCATTAAACAGGTTACCCCCATCCCGGATTATGGTACGGGAACGCTAAGCGGCAGAAAAGGAAGAGGAGTCTGGAAAATCTACTTTAGTTAAGAAGTCAGAACAATCAAGTTTTACTACTTATACTTCTTCTTTTCGCTCAGAATCATGGAGATTCTTCAGGATTTTCAAAAGAAAAAAAATGGGGGGACTAAATAAGCCTCCAACAGATTATCCAGCCACTGTAGGTGATCGTCCTACTATTCAACTCAGGAGGATTGTATATTGCTATGAAGTAACCCCTATGGATGTCTAAGCCGCCGAATGACCAAGTACAAGGACTGGGCGTCGCCACAGCACCATCATAAGGGCCATCATAGCTCGTGGAAATGCCAACGAAAAGCCATGCATCTGCGGGCGTCCACGTCAGGGACACCTGAATAGCAATGCAACCCCCGCCGTATGGTCCATATCTATGAGGGGGAGATCCTGGCGCCAAAGTACCCGAAACATAGTAGTAGTAAGGGGTTTGAGCGAGTCCGCTTCTAACGAATAGGGGCGATAATAGAGCCAGAATCGCTATTGAAATTATGGCACTGTATCTTCTACTTTTCTTAGAAGTCATTGTTGAGTCACCAGGTATATTGATGGTTTAATTCTCTATTGAGCCTTTTTTAACTCCTTTTTTGTAAACTCACAACGCCTCAAGGAAGAATTTTACAAAAAAGATATAATTCTTCCGCTCACTCTAGGTATTGCTAACCTTCACTGCCGAAGCGATCAAGATGATGTTGTTGGCGTTGAGCCCAAATCTGTTAGTAAACTTAAAGTGTTAGGTATCGCAAGTAACGTTGAAAGAGTGAACGTATTGGAAAATGCCCAAGTTTATAGAGTCGGGGTTGACGTTGCCGCGGAGGGAATTGTGAAAGTGTATGGTTCAGGTAAGACAGAGACCGTGGCTCTTCGCGGATTAAGCATGAAAGTGAATGCTGGAGAAGCTGTCGCCATTATGGGGCCTAGCGGATGCGGCAAGACAACCCTTCTAAACATTATTGGCGGCATAGACAGACCGACCGCTGGAACCGTCACAACTGGAGAATTAGTGCTCAATGAGGCTAACGAGCGTGAACTGGAAAAACACAGGTTGCTCACTGTGGGCTTTGTGTTTCAAGCATTTAACTTGATACCTATGCTTGACGCTATTGAAAATGTGAAGCTCCCTATGGTTCTGGCTGGAATGTCTGGAAGCGAAATGGAGCAGAGAGCTAAGATGCTCCTTGAAACCGTTGGTCTCAGTGGAAAGTTCTATAACAAGCCTACAGAGCTCAGCATGGGTGAGCAGCAGAGGGTCGCGATAGCGGCTGCGTTGGCAAACGACCCGCCGATCCTTCTAGCTGACGAACCCACCGGCGATCTTGACACTCGAAATGCCCTCCTAGTAACCGACCTGCTCGTTGGGTTAAGCCACAAACATAATAAAACAGTGATAATCGCAACTCATGATCCAAGAGTTGCGGTGAGAACAAAGCGCATTCTAAGAATAGAAGACGGCGTCATTGCAGGGGAATACACGCCGCTGGAGCTTCAGCAGCCGGGTGCTCATGCGAGCTTATCTCAGTTGATACGTGTAAGGCTTGACTCAATGGTGGAAGAGTATGCTTCTTTGGAGAGGAAGTTAAGGAGTGGGCAACTGAGCACAAGCGAGTTTAACCTGAGGTATAATAAGGTAAAGGATCTGGAGAGAGCGCTAAAAGATCTGCTAGCGGAGATAGGTGGATGAGCATTCACTAAGCGTTATAGTCTAATATAGATGTGAAAGCGCACTTTTTTCCAAGTATATAACGTTGGAACTAAAAGTGCAAGAAGGTACGCGGTTATAAGCATTAACAGTTGAGACACAAGCTCATATGATAGAACAGGTGTGGCTTTCACAGGAAAGGCTGCTGAGAAGTAGGACGTATAGCCGTTGGCCATAGCGTAACCTGTGAAAACGCCGATTATCAAGCTCACAGTAAGCGTGCATAGGGCTTCTGAAAGAGCCATGCTTAACAGTTGCCGCCGCGTGACACCCCTGACTCGCAGTAAAGCGTCTAAACTCAATCTCTCCATTGCCTCGCCGTAGCCCATAATTCCAAAAGCCAAAGCCGCGAAGACCAAGCCTATCAAGTTCGCTAACAAAAGCGTGGACATGACGCTCTCAACTATCAAAGGCGCAGCCATTCGCCCGCCAAACTTTGCAGCAATCCTAGACTCTGTGGCTACTGACAGTTCTAGCTTGACGTCTTCAGCCAAAGTATTCATCAAGTTATCTACGACGGCTTCTGGTTGCCTGTCCTTCACGCTGACGAGAAGCGTTCTGGAGATGATCGTGCAGTTTATGTGTTCTATCGATTCAATGCTTATCACAGCGAATCTTTCTACAGGCGGAATGGACAAAAGGCCCGGAAGGTTTTTGATGAATCTTCGGACTACAAGTTCCTTTTCTCCTCCAAGCCTTACGGTGTCTCCAACGTCTAGGAGGCCCATTTCATTGAGAAAGTCGCTGACGAATATGTCTTCAGCAGTAATGGATTCTAGGCCGCCGCTGCTGGCTTTTAAAATGGTGCCATAGCTTTCTGGATCGATAGCGTAGACCATGCAGCTTCCAAGAGGAGAACTCAAAGGAGAAGCAATTGTAAGAATTTGGGTATAGCCATCTGCGCCGGAAATGTTGTCAAGAAGTTGAATTACGGGAAGAGAGGCTTCTTCGGGCATGTCTATTCTGATGTCGGCGCCAACAATTTTTGCGGATAGGCTTTTCATGGCTATTTCTACTCCACGGTGTCCCATGTTTGCTGAGACTGTGTTGAATATCAGAAGTGAGGCTACGACCATGATAACCGCCATTTTAGCAGACTTAACACTCATGAGCCTCTTTGACAACAACGATAAACGTGGAGACAACACTCTGGAAACCCATTGCGAGAGGGTGGAAAGAATCCTAGGGCGCCTAGACACAATTGTCACCAAGGCATAGATGAGCAACAAACCTCCTAGGGCATCTAAGATTGTTTGATCAATTAACCTCACAAAGATTATTAGAGCAGAAACAAATGGATTCGCCGTCTGCTCCTTACCTACCAAATCGATTCCAAGCAGCCAACTCAGAACCTTTATAGACCCCAAGAAGAGAGAAACCGCCAAAACCAATTTCTCCATTAACCCCATAGGCGTACTTGCGCCCATACCAGCTTCTTCTCTCAACGCGACTATCTTTACCTTTGAGAGAAGTTGCCGTTGAGATGTAATTGATGCCGCGAAGCCGAAGAAAATATAAAAAATTAATGATGAAACGCCAAAAGTCTGCATGATATCTGCTGCGGTTATAGGGACATCAAGAACGATAGGGCCGATGTTTGTGGTTAGAAAGAAGCCGAATAATAAGCCCACGGTTGTTCCAATGACACCTGCAGCCACTACTATCAGGAAAACGCTTCTGGCTATGCTCTTTTGTGGGACGCCGCGTGTGCGCATCAGCTGCAGCTCTTTGGTTCTGGCTGAGAGAGCTGTTTGGGAAAGTGACGAACAGAAATACCATCCAACCAGGGCTACTGTGGCTCCGAAGGCTATTACTGTCAGTTTGTTTATGCCGATGAATCGTCTTAGCCTTTGGAACATTGTTGCCGCTGGGACGGCTCTCATCGAGAACAAGTCATACTCAAGACCTAAACGTGCTGAAGCAACACTGTCAATGTATAGCACTAAATTTTGGCCTACCTCTTCGAGGTTTGAAATGGTGATGTCGATGTCCCATGGATTCAAATACGTTTCTTCGTCGAATTTTACGAGGAACGTGGCTGGAATGTTTGGTAAGAAATGATATCTCACCGCATAGTCCAAGAAATATGGGTCCAATATGGTGGTGTTGATATCGAGTAGAATAAAGGGGTAGTCATCGAAAGACAAGAGCGTTGCTTCCGTGTGTCCAGATAAGATTAGCGATTCTTGCAACCCGAGATCATTGATTAACTGGCTGAAACGTTTTGGCGTGACGCCAGCTACATAGCCTGAAACATCATACATTTTAAGGGGTGTTTTTGATGAAATCTGCGCCAAACTAATCGATTCGCCGAGGGTGACATTGAACTTCTCGAAAAAGTTCTCGGAAACCAGCAGCTCATTTGACATCTGAATGGGAGAGCCTTGGGAAAGTGTAACGTTGAAGCCTCCTCTTTTGCCTACATAAAGGATTAAGACTCTGTGCATTCCTTTATCCTCTCCATTTACCGTGACATTCAAGTCGATGAGTATCGTAGCTAACCCGTGCGCGTCTACGACGTAAGGTTTCGCGTTAACCATTTGGAAACACTCACGCATATCTGGAGCAAACGTCATTCCAGCCGTGCCTGTTGCCTGTTCGAAAACGACGTCTGCACGTGATTCCTTTGCGGCTAAGGACATGGACTTCTTGGAAGAGAGGTAGCAGAAGCCTCCTGTGGAAGATGCGACGAAAACTAATATTAGGGCTCCAATGGACAAGGTTAAAGCCAGAGGGATATTTCTCTTCACGTACATCATTAACGGTTTTTCTTTAACCCTCGGTTTTTTGTTTGCAGGCTTCATGCTCTATCACTGAGCCCCTAGGTCAATCTCGCTTTTTGCGGCAATAGAAGCCAATTGAACGATGGAGAAAATCGCCAGAACAGTCGCAGCGAAGTACCAGGTTAAAGGACTGAGGAAGATTTGTACTGCGTTTCCCGTGAATAAGGGTGGAATAAGGTCTGCCATTGAGTTGACAAACCCAGTGCCGAGAGCCAAACCTATAGCTGTTCCAAGTAGACAAGCCAAGAAGCATACCAATGCAGTTTCGGGTAAAAACAAGGCGACGCTATCTTCCCTTTTGCCTCCTCTGATGCGAAGGAGAGAAAGAATACTCTTTCTTCCCATCGTAGCCGTTAGGGTTACTGCTACGACGCCTCCCACAGATATCGTAGCGATTAATAGGTAGTTGATCGCTGTGAAGTCTAAACCTAAGGCCAGTCTTGGATACCCTTTTCTTACAACATCAACCGCCTCAGATCTCGTGACTACTATGCTTCCATCATTGAGGATACCTCTAAGCTTCGCCGCCGCATCACTAGGATCAGAATCGGGCTTTAGCTTAATGAAGAAGATCGATTTTAAATGCACGTGTTTGATTTTTGTTTGGTCTTCCCATCTCATTGCGAATCCTCCGAAGCTGAACAAAGCTCCTTCACTTGTATGGGGCAACAAGACATCGGCTATATATGATGAATCGCTCATCCAAGGCATTGAATATGCCAGCTTCAAGGGTTCTAGATTTCCCTCCAAGGGAATCGCAGTCTCCATGGTTTTCATGGACTCGACCGTTCCCGGAAGAGAAGCGTTGAACCATTCATCTATATCAAAAGGTACCTCATCGAGATATCCAATACTCATTTCCCCCCAACTTTCTGTAGCGTTGGCCGCTGTAAAATTGCTTGATGTCACTAGCTTCCCATCAAAATGTTTTGCCCATTGGGCAGCTTTCAAACCGACAATGTGCCCAGGCTTCAAGCTGGATAGAGCCTCTCGGAGTTCTGGAGCGTTTTCAAGGTAAGCAACATTAATATATGTTTCCGGGTCCATCACTATAAGTTGAGTAAAACCTGCAACCCCACTGCCATAAAATGATGGTTGAAAAACTTCGAGTTCGCTAGCTGTAAAAAATTTAGAGAAATGGGATATTAGAACTTCGATTTTAGTGTAGTTTGAGAGTTCAGGGATTGCTTTTATGGTTTCCTCAACAGTCTGCGTGGCGTTGGGCAGGCAGTCCACTCTGAGGTCTGCTCCCGTGAATTCTCCTGCCAATTTCCACGCATGCTCAGCAACGGTGCAGTTGCTAACGTGACTTCCAACGCCGTAAGAGAGGACAAGACTAATCAGTGTAAATGTCACCGTCACACGCCAAATATCAGACAAAAGCAAACGAAACGATATCTTTCTCCGCCGCAAACCCGCCAGAAAGGAGAAGGGCCGCAACAACAAACCTATTTTCTCGGACTCAACAGATATCAGCCTTGCAAAACCGTAGGCCACGAATACCGGTGCGAGTATTGTGAGAGCATAGTTGTCGAAGGTTGCGAAGAGGACGAGACCCATTGCCAGGAAAGGATTTGAAGGCAGATATTTTAAATAAATCAGAGAATTCCATCCAGTAAATTGCATGACCAATTTGACCAAACCCAAGCATAGGAGCAGTATTGTAAGTTTTCCCACATGGCCGGGCGCCTTTTCTTTCTTTTCCCTCAGCCTGACGGCTTCGGCTGGTTGAAGGGAGCCAATTGACTTGATGAGTTTTCTTACAGAAAGAATCGCCAAAACCACGCTGACAATCACGTACGAAAAGAGGCTTGAAGCATCCGGAAGTGCAAACCGGAATTCCCTAAATGTTCCTGTGTATTGAGGACCAACCACATGAAGCGAGGTCAAGATTTGTAAGATGTTCGCTTGTAGCAATGCTCCTATGATGCCGCCGGCTACAGCTGAAGCAGCAATCAAGGTTATGTATGCAAAATAGATGCCTCTTAACGACATCCCCTTGATTCTCAACAGCGCGATTTCGCCTCGCTTTTTCTCTACGAAAAGATCCGTGATTGGAGAAGCAACAAACCAGTAAAGCGGAAGAGCAGCTAGCATGAAGCTGCCAGCAATTACAGCGAAAAGGTTGACCTCCCATGTAGCGGTCTCGAAAAGCGTTAAGATATCGCTTTTAACACTAACTGGGGCATCCGACGCTGTTGATTCCACTCTGTGTTTAATTCTCTGCAAATTCGAAATCGTCTTGTCAATGTTTATAGGGTCAACCCACCTCTCACGTTCAGTGTAAAGATAATGCCTTATGGAATATCCGATTGTTCCGGTCATCCCATATCTGTTAAACAGATCAACCGAATCTTCAAGAGATATCATAGCGAACCAATCAAGGTCGAAGATAGCGCCCTCTAAATAGGGAACTAATTCTCCCGATGTTGTCTGGGCGATCTTCAGTTCTTCCAAAGATGAATACGATGGAAAGAAATGAAGCGGCAAATCAGGTTTTCTGAACTTCTGCTGAATAGTACTAGAAGTCACATTTGTGAGCCCGCTTATTCGGAAAACCAACAGGCCATCTGACGTCTCGATAGTGAGGTTATCCCCTATGCCAATGTCAAGCAGCTTTGCGAGGTCCCTACAAATTATGGTTTCTCCAGGTTTGGGATAAGGAACCCCGAGGTCACTTTCATTGACCAACTTCTCCAAACCAAGATAGCTGCAGATAGGCATTCCTGATGGAAAAATAAACTTTGTACCATTGCGAGAATACAATGTTGTCACGGGACCGCTCATGCTCGTTAAAAACCCGTCAATTTTCTCGGCAAAAACAACCGACTTATCGAAACCAATGCGAATGGTAATTTCGCTGACGACGTCGTTCACTTCCTCCAGCATCGGTATTGTTTCATGTAAATCCACCACTTTGCTTGCAAGGCCCTCTTGGTCAACAACAAAGTCAACCTTTGTAACATTCAAAAACTCCTCCGTCAAAGTCCTTGAATACCATTGAGAAAGACTGCTGGCGTTCGACAAAACACCTGAGGCAAAGGCAAGAATCAGCGCTAACGCAAGTATCCACTTTAGATTATGCTTTGCAACTAGCCAATAAAACCTCATATATAAAAAGTAGTTACTCCTAAAATTTAAACATTGGTGCCCTTACGAATGGAAAAGCAAATCAATGGTTGGATAAAAACTCAATAGAAAATGCGGGTGACTTCCTGATCATGTCTCATACGTGTGTTGGGGACAGACCTTCGTCGGGCAATCTGCAGTCGTATTTGTGTGGGTCGCGATTCCGTATCGTACTGAATGGCGATACAGCGTGGTAGGCTACGAGGACATCGCTACCGAGGCAGGACACATATGTGAGAACCTATATCTTGCATGCGAAGCGATCGAGCCGGCAAGTGCGCTATCTTGGCTTATGACTAGAAAGCTATGGATGACCTGATAGGTGTCGATGGACAAGATGAATTCACTGTTTATTCAGCGCCAGCGGGTAAGGTTTGGCGGGCGCTACATATAGGTACGACAGTCACGTTAGGGCACCTTCAAACTACAATGGGTGCACGCCGCAGTGAAATTTCTTCTGGTACCATGAAACAGACTTGCCGTACGCACTTCACCGCCATTTCTTATCTTGTTCATTCAGCCAAGCTTCAGCAAACAGGCTCTGCAAAAGAAAACACTCCATTTCTTTCATGCTCACCCGCAGAAAAGAGGGGATCTTGGGAGACGTCGCCATTCTGTTGTGTAAATGGGCGTTCTCCTCCAATATGGGTTTGGAATGATTTCGACAGCTAAGTTTAAATCTCGTTTGGCTCAATACGTGACTTCCGAATTTCGAGGGCTAAGCATGGCAGAATACGATGCGGTTGTAGTGGGTGCCGGAATTTTGGGTTTAGCTACAGCTTATCACCTTAAGAGCAGAAGCCCTGAACTGAATGTCTTTGTAGTTGACAGGCTGGGCGCGGCAGGTCAAGGTAGCACGGCTAAAAGTGCCGCAGCGTTTCGCTGTCTCTTTGCATCTCGCACAAATTTTGCCTTAGCTGATTCTTCCGCTGAATTTTATAAGCATGTACAGAATGATTTAGGTTTCGATTTGAAGCAACGGTGGGCTGGCTACCTGTGGTTTTTCGACAAAGACGGCTACGACAAGGTGCTTCCTGTGCTGAAGGAATTGGCTGGCAGAGGTTTCAAGTACGTTGAATACGATGAGCGCGAGTTGGCGAGGAAGCTTGACATGCGAACAAGTTTTGCCGATGACGAGGAAGCCCGAATGATGGGTTTGGGAGATGTGCACAAGGGATTTTTGATTCAGAAGGCAGGTTTAATCGACGTTGATTCACTTGTGAAGTTTTACGAGTCAGAGTTCCTGAAGCTCGGCGGCAAAATCCAATACAACACTGAAGTGAAAGAGCTTGTAGTAGAACCTCGTCAGCCCCTAGGAATGCCGGGGGAGCCGTACTTCTGGCAAGACGCCACGATAACCGGCGCAAGAACCACGAAGGGTTTGATAAAGGCGAAGAAGACGATAGTTGCTGCTGGAGCGTGGATCTCTCAGCTTCTCGATCCACTTGGAATCGAGTGTTTCATCAAGCCAAAGAAGCGGCAGATTTTCTCCGTTAAAGCCAAGACTGAAGCGCTCAAGAAACTCTTGTTCACAAGAGAGTTCACCAATGCTGGTTGCTTGCCGTTCACGATTCTTCCAAAGCCCTCTGTCTACATTCGGCCTGCTCCTGAAGAGGACGCCTTGTGGTTGGCGTATGCGGACGAATTTCCGAGGGCTTTCAAGCTTGAGGATAATCCTGAGCCTGAAGAGAACTACTATCGATACGGTATATACCAAGTCTTGGTGAAGTACTTCCCGCAGTTCACTGATTGTCAACCGTTTTCAGCGTTTGCTGGCTTATATGAGATAAACTCTTTGGATGGTCAGCCGTTGATCTTTGAGGAGAATGGATTGATGGTTGTCGGCGGTGCGAGCGGCAGCGGAATATTGAAGGCTGATGCTATCAGCAGAATTGCCTCGGCGTTGTATGACGGTGAAGAATATGCCATGCTTTACGGTGACAGAAAGTTCAAGGTCAGCGATTTGGGCTTAAAGAACAGGCATGTCGAACCTGAGAAGTTGGTGATTTAGTCTTCAGCATTATTATATTTATTTACTTTTGACTTGAAAATTAATCACTATTTCCGAGGGTGACGAGGGCATGTTTGGTTGGAATGGCAAATTCTTGCGGGTTAATCTGGACAAGAAGAAGGCGGTTGCAGATCGATTTGACGCGAGTCTTGCTAGGAATTATCTTGGCGGCAGAGGCTTTGCGGTCAAGATTCTGTGGGATGAACTCAAACGGGGGACTGATCCACTATCGTCCAGCAGCAAGCTTGTTTTCGCCACAGGCCCTTTGACTGGTTTTTCCTTGCCTGGCAGTGGGAAGCTCATCGTGGCGGCGAAGAGCCCTTTGACAGGCGGGTACGGAGATGGCAACATTGGGACTCATGCTGCTGTTCAGATGCGCAAGGCCGGCTTTGACGCGACAATAATAGAAGGCATGGCTGAGAGGCCTGAGGTGGTGGTTGTCAAGGACAAGTCCGTCGAGTTTCTGGACGGGAAGGATTTGTGGGGTCTGAACTCTTTTGAAACTGAAGAGAAACTGAGGGAGCTTTATGGATCTGCCGCTGGGGTTCTTTGCATTGGTCCGGGTGGAGAAAACCTTGTGAAGTTTGCAAACATTGTGTGCCAAGAGGGACGCGCGGGCGGCGGACCTGGAATGGGGGCGGTTATGGGTTACAAGAAGCTGAAAGCTGTGGTTTTTCTCGGGTCAGGCGACTTGCCCGTAGCTTATCCTAAAGATATGAAGGAGTTAGGCGCTGAAGCATACAGGGAGATTTTGACTAAACCTAAATATGCTTTTTGGAAGCGGCAGGGCACGATGATGACTATTGAGTGGAGTCACGAGAACAGCGTTCTTCCAACATGTAATTACAGCGAGGGCGTTTTCGAAGAGGCTGAGGCTGTGGGCGGTTTCGCCATGGAAAAGGTAAAGATTTCTAACCGTGGATGCCCTCACTGCAACATGACTTGCGGCAATGTTGTTAAAGGTTCTGACCATAAAGAGTCAGAACTTGATTATGAAAATGTTGCAATGTTAGGTTCAAACATAGGATTAGGCAACTTGAAACAGGTTGCGGCTATCAATAGGGCCGCTGATGAATATGGGTTAGATACAATTTCCTTGGGCAACGTCATTGGTTTTGCTATGGAGGCTTCTGAAAAAGGGTTGATTGAGGAAAAAATTTCCTGGGGCAAATTTAAAGCCACCGAGACTTTGGTTGAAGACATAGCCTATAGACGTGGTTTGGGAAGCACATTAGCTGAAGGTGTTCGCTCCGCAGCCGAAAAAATCGGCAAAGATTCAAATCGATGGGCTATGCATGTGAAGGGCTTAGAAATTTCAGCTTACGATTGCCATACCACACCAGCCATGGCACTAGCTTATGCAACTAGCTCTATCGGCGCTCATCATAAGGATGCTTGGGTAATTTCTTGGGAAGTCAAAACTGGACGTGAAAACTACGGCGAAGGAAAAGTTGATAAAGTCATCGAATTTCAGCGTATCGGCGGAGGAGTTTTCGAGTCTCTAACCGTTTGTAGGTTGCCATGGACTGAGCTAGGTTTCGAACTTGAATGGTATACAAGGTTTTTGCATGCGACCACAGGCCTAGAAATGGCATGGGAGAATTTGAACCTAATTGCAGATAAAATATTCAATTTGATTCGTGCCTTCTGGATTCGCGAGCATGGCAAAAACTGGAGTAGAGAGATGGATATTCCACCAGCAAGATGGTTTGAAGAACCACTGACTAAAGGTCCATTAAAAGGTGCAAAACTTGATAGAACAAAATATGATGTTATGTTGCAAAGGTATTACTGGAAGAGAGGCTGGGACGAATGCGGAATACCAACAAAAACTACCCTGAAAAATCTAGGATTGGAAGATGTCGCCAAAAAGCTTAAAAAACGCGTAAAGTTGTTCGAGTGAAATTCTTGTACAATTAGCGCGCGCTTGCATCAATTAACACCGTGCGATATGCGTTTATATCTTGTGAAGCACACTATCTTGGACAACAACATGGTTTGAGGGATTTCATGAAACGTGGGGCTGTCATTAAGCATAAACTGGACAAAGAATTGATTCTAGAAAGAAAAATGTTGCCTATCCACCATGTCCTTAAGCTAGATTGTAACAAATGCGTTGGGTGTGGAATTTGCGTAAGCATATGTCCGGAGGAAGCCCCCAAACTCGTTCCTGCAGTAGTAAGCGATGGAAAACTAGTAAAGAAAATCCTTATTGATTTTGACTCCACTGAATGCACATTTTGCGGTGAGTGCGTTGTTCTATGTCCAACAAACGCCTTAAAAATGGAAGTAAATGGTGAAGAAAAGATCCCGGTCGTTGAGGCCGAAGTTTTTCCTATTCTCACGAAGGACATTACAGTTGATGTAAGAAAATGCGACCCTATTTGCGCTCTTTCATGCGAGAAAGACTGCCCGGTGGAAGCTATAAAGGTGATCATAGAAAAGAAAGGAGAGGTAACTGAGAAAATTCTTGACGTCAAAGTGGATAAAGAGAAATGTATCTTCTGTGGCCGATGTGAACTTGCATGTCCGCAGGCTGCTCTCTATGTTAAAAAGCCTATTCAAGGTCTCATTCGATTAAATGCAAACTTATGCCCCAAAGACTGCCGAGTATGTGTTGATGTTTGCCCTAGTAAGGCTACTGCATTAAGCCAAGACGGAAAACCCACGGTTGTTGAAGAATTCTGTATCTATTGCGGAGCATGCCAAAAATCTTGTCCAGAGGGAGCAATAACGGTTGAGAGAACGCAGGTTTTGCATTCTGAAGTCAAATCAGGAGCTTGGATTATGGCATTAGAGAAGTTGACTTCCTATGATTCCGTGTTTAAAAAATTCGGCGCTAAATCTGTAAAGAAGCTGGGAGAAGCGGTTAGTAAGATCGACAGATTTTGAAAAGTAATTATCAGGGAGACCGCAATGCAAGTTTTAACTTCTATTCAGAAAGTCATTTAAAGATTTTAGACTGTGAAGACGTTAAATCAAAGTGCTTCAGCAACTAGTTCCATAATATCTCTGACCTGAATCTTTTCTTCATTAGTAGTTGTCTTGATGGCATCGTCGAATGTTAAAAGACAGAAGGGACATGCCACAGCTATTATCTCGGCTCCTATATCAAGTGCTTCCTTAATGCGCTTTTCGGCGAGGCGTTCCCCAGGTATGTCATGCCACATTCTTCCTCCTCCACCCTCGCAACAAACACTTCGTTGCCTCGATCTGCTCATTTCAACAAATCTTAAACCTGGAATGCTATTGATTATCTTTCTCGGTTCATCGTAAATACCGTTGTGTTTACCTAAAAAACAAGGGTCTTGGTAGGTTACAACTTTTTCAACCTTCCCCGGAAACCTCAACTTTCCAGAGTCAAGTAAATCTGCGAAATACTGCGTAGAGTGTTTGACTTGAAGCTCTTTTCTGTATCTATTCTTAAATGCGTGAAAGCAGTGCGGCGAAGTGACAACGATTTCCTGTATCCCATACCTATCGAAAAGGTCTAAATTGCCCTCAGCTAGCTCTTCAAATAGCCCTTTCTCCCCGAGAGAGTATATTTCATTTCCACAGCAAGATTCCTTGTTCCCCAGCAAAGAAAAGTCTATGCCCAACGCGTTGAGGGTCTCCACCATTGCCCTAGCTACCTTCTGTGCTCGAGAATCATAAGATGCAGCACACCCAACGAAATAGAGGAATTCAGCCCTCTCCCCTTCTGAAACATACTTCACTTTCAAATCCCGCGCCCAGTCTGATCTTTTACTTCGGCTCAGCCCCCATGGGTTTCCATACTTAAAAACCCCTTCTAGGACGTCCATTAGCGTACGTGGAACATGTCCTTGCTCAACGAGAAGACCGCGTAGACCTATAAGGACCTCCAGCGGTTTTACTACTCTAGGGCAACGATCTGAACAGGTGGAGCATGTTGTGCAATCCCAAATTTCACTTCTCTCAAGGACATTCAATGGGGGATACATTGTTAAAGGTGAAATCATGTAAGAGGTCTCAAGCATGAGCTTTCTGGGGTTGATTTTGGATTTTGAGGAAAGGGGACATGAGCCAGTGCACATACCACACTGCATGCACTTATTGAAGTCTAATCCTTTGAGGGCTGTTAGCTCTTCAATTTCCATTTTATTGATGCTCCATTGGCGAAGTGTGTGCGTGCGTTTAGACTTTTTATAGACACAATTCAAACTTAAAAATACAACGGGATTGTCCGCATGTCTAAAGATGCAATCTAGCTCAGTCGCTCTTCAAGGCTTCTTTGAATTCGGCAAGTATTTGTTCATCACTGAAGTTTTTCATTTGGATAGCGCCTGATGGACATGCTGCAGAGCAAGAACCGCATCCTTTGCATAAAGTTTCAAGGACTTTAACCGCCTTTTCCTTAACAATTAATGCTTTGAACGGACAAGTGTCCAAGCAGATTAAACACTGGCTACATAAATCTTCCTCAACCTCGGCAGTTATGGCTTCAATCTTGGCCTCTCCCGCCGTCATAAGGATACTCGCCCTCTGAGCGGCACCACTAGCTTGAGCCACACAGTCAGGGATATCCTTTGGTCCTTGGGCAACCCCCGCAATATATATGCCGTCAACAAGCGTGTCCAGAGGTCGGAGTTTCGGATGTGCCTCTCTAAAAAAGCCGTCCGGACTTGTCGAAATGTTAAGGGTTCTACAGAGCGAGCTTGTTCCAATGCTTGGAATCAGCCCAATAGACAAGACTACTAAATCCACCTCAGCTTCGACAAGAGCACCAAGCAAAGTGTCTTCAGCCCGAAGAATCAGATTATTCGACTTTGGATCCTCAACGATTTCAGCAACTTGACCTCTGATGTAGCGTACTCCTTCCGTTTGAGCTCTCTTGTAAAACTCTTCATACCCTTTTCCAAACGCTCTAAGATCTATGTAAAAAATTAAAATATTGGCATCGGGGATCTTCTCCCTAACAAGTAATGCTTGTTTTGTAGCGTACATGCAGCAAACCCGTGAGCAGTAGGGATTTGTCTTTTCATCTCTTGACCCAATGCATTGTACAAATGCGATACGCTTTGGGGTTTTGCCGTCAGAGGGCCTTATTATTTTGCCTCCAGATGGTCCTGAAGGGCTGATAATCCTTTCAAGCTCAATCCCGGTGACCACACTCTCATATATGCCATAGCCATACTCCTCGATGACCGATGGGTCAAACGGATTGAAACCTGTTGCCACAATTATGGTGCCAACTTCAATCTCTACTTCTTTTGGCTCTTGTGCAAAATCTATGGCCCCAAGTCCACAAGCTTCAACGCACTTGTAACATTTAATGCAATGGTCGATATCTATTGTATAGATTAGAGGTACAGCCTGAGGGAAGGGTATGTAAATGGACTTTCTGGATCCTAGGTTTTCGTCGAACTCGTTCGGAACTTCGATGGGGCATGCTTTGGCGCATTCTCCACAGCCATTGCATAAATTATCTATAACGTAGCGCGGTTTTACCATGATTCCAACCTTAAAATTGCCAACATAACCAGAAACTTGTTTAATTTCTGAGTTTATGAACACATGGATTTTAGGGTGGTGGGCAATTGAAGACATCTTAGGAGACAATATGCATAAAGAGCAGTCCATCGTTGGAAACGTCTTATCTAACTGAGCCATGTGACCTCCAAGACTTGGCCCCTTTTCAACCAAGTAAACATCAAATCCTTCTTCAGCGAGGTCGAGTGCTGCCTGAATGCCGGTGATGCCGCCACCTATCACCAAACAAGTTTTTCTAATTGGAACCTTTATGGCCTCTAGCGGTTTAAGTAGAGATACACGTGCCACTGCCATTCTTATCAAGTCAATTGCTTTTTCGGTAGCTTCTTCTGGCTCACGCATATGAACCCATGAACATTGCTCTCTGATGTTGGCTATTGTAAGTAAATATCCATTCAACCCTGCATCTTCAACGCATTTACGGAAGGTTGATTCATGGAGCGTTGGTGAGCATGCTGCGACCACAACTTTGTCAAGTTTAAGGTTTTTAATATCTTGTCTAATTAGTGCTTGACCAGCGTCTGAACAGATATATGTATAGTCCCTAGCGACAACAACGTTTGAAAATGTGGAGGCACATTTCGCAACTCTCTTAACGTCAACGCTTCCAGCGATGTTTGTACCACAATGGCATACGTAAACACCGATTCTTTGCTCTTTGCTAACAGAAGATTCGGATTCCCCTATCTTTTCTGGCGAGCCGTTCAATTTATCTTCACTAACCTCTAGGTCTCGTTAGTCTAGAGTGACCTTTAGGTATCCTTGGAGCTTTTTGAGGTTCTCTTAGCCTCCGGCGTTTCGGAAATGAGCTTCCTAAAAGCTCTTTTCCTCATTCTTTGTCCAAGCTCTTCGCCAGTCATAAGCTGCAATGCTTCTTGGGGGCAAAAGGCGACACATTTTGGGTTAAGTTGACAGAGGTCGCAAACTGTTGAGATTTTTTTGTCCTTATGTACGAAGATCACTCCGAATTCGCAGGCTTCCATACACCACCTGCAACCGTCGCATTTCTGCTCATCAACTAATATTACTCCAGTTTTCTCATCGGCTGTCAAAGCTTTCCTAGGGCAACTCTTGACGCACTTGGGCGTCTCACATAGACGACAGGCTATAGCCATGTTCGCGAAAGGTTCTGTGCGAGCCATGCGGATTCTAGAGAGCAATGGATTAAATCCGCCTTCTTTAACCCCTGAGCAAACTAGTTCGCAGATTCCGCAGCCTGTACACTTTTCAGGTTCCGAAACAACAAACTTTCGCTGCATTTTAAACACCAACCTCCTCTGCAACATCGCTCAATTTTAGCTCGATAAGTTTCTTTTTCGTTGGCACACCATCCGTTGTCCAGCCTCGAACAGTGTAATATTCGTCCAGCATGGAGTCAAATTCCTCTTTAGTCAAATGGGATCCTTTAGCGCAACCATTCGGGATCGGATCGTCAAACACTCTGGGTGGAAGTGTGTCATCTTTTCTAGTCCACCCTTCTCTCATGTTGTAGATTTTTCCCATGTTCCAGACACGTTCTCCTGCCGTTATCAACTCTTTAACGGTCAAGGGTATTCCTGTGACCAAATTGTACAAGTGAGCTAAGTCACTGTAAACGTTCATCCAAAGGTTACCTGAAAACTTGCAAATCATTAATAAATCGTAGATGGTTAGGTTATTTTCCTTCTCTGCAACAAATTCGCCCTGACCCTTCTCAAACCTAAATCTGTTGATCCGTCCTCTAATTTCGGGTCCAAAAACAGCAGCACTTATATGATCTGCGCCTCTTGTGGAAACAGCAAAAGACAACGCAGTGGCTTTCAATCCCCTAACATCGAATCCTGGAAATTCGAGGCCTTTCGAATGCATGGCAAATTTCTCCGAATCTTTACCAATTTTCTCTGAGGCTCTTTTCACACCTTCTGCTAAGACATCTCCTACACCTTCTCTGTTCGCTATCTTTGGAATAATATCTATTAATGCCTCATAATTTCCAAATGACAAATCTGTTCCTCCGGTCTCCTTCACTGTAAGTATCTCTTTTTCAAAGCATTCCATAGCCCAAGCAATAACGACGCCGGTACTTATCACATCTATTCCTAATTTGTCGCAAAGCTGTTCGGCTTTTATGATCGCTGGTAAATACCAAATTCCACAATTTGTTCCAAGCGCATACATCCCTTGATATTCAATCTTGTAAGTTATACCATTGTAAGGGCCGGCTCTTATGAAGTCGATGTGATCGCATCCTATTGGGCAAGCAGCGCATGCAATACTTCGATGAATGTATTGATCTTGCATCCACTTAGTCGATATCTTCCTGACATCTTCCTTCATGAGTGTAGACTCTTTGAAGGGGTCAGTGCCTTGAAAATTTCTTATTGGTGTAGCACAATTTGATAAATATTCCATACCAGTGCCAATGCTGCCTAAATCTTTCATAATTGTCGTGGTTAAGCCTTTGGCGATCTTCTTATAGTATTCTCTACATAAATCTAACAATTCGTCAATGTTGGCAACTTCGACGGTTTTAGATCCTCTAACTGCCACTGCTTTAAGCTGCTTTGAACCCATAACCGCGCCCATTCCCGTTCTGCCATCATCCTCATGGTGATGATCGCTTACGATAGATGCGAAACGAACGAGCTTCTCTCCTGCAGGCCCTATAGTTGCTACTCGAACATTATCGTCACTGACAGTATCCCTAATTATCCTATCCGTCTCCCAGCAGTCCCTGCCCCACAATTCCTTTGCGTCACAAAACTCGATTATATCATCGTCAATGAATAGATAAGTCGGTTTCTCTGCTCGTCCCTTTATTAAAAGAGCATCGTAACCAGCTCTTCTAAACGCCAGGCTCCAAAAGCTTGAGCCAATAGATTTTCCTTGAAAGCCCGTTAAAGGCGACTTAGCCTGAATTACGTATTTGGCACTGGTCGGTATGACAGTTCCACAAAATGGCCCTACGGCAAAAATTAATATGTTATCAGGGCTTAATGGATCTATACCTGGTTTCTGATACTTGGACAGTAGACTTATGCTAAACCCGTTTCCACCTATAAATTTTCTGCAAAAACCCTCAGGAATCGCTTCAATTTTTGTTTCTTTAGAGGTTAGATCTACAATCAACATTCTACCGGCATAACCATACATTTTTCGTTATCTCCCATCAATCCAGAATCGCATCATTTCTAAAGCTTCCTTTCAACTAGAAATCTGTTTGAGTCAATAAGCTGATCTCAATTAACGGTAGATCTTTCCTAGATTTAGCTGTTAACTCCTTTGCCATACCCGCTAAGAAGCAAACTCTTTTTGTTTCAAGATGTAACTTGCCCTTGCGTTCTTGTTTAGATACGTTTCCCATGATCACCGTGCACCTTCGATAGTTCTTCTTAAATTATATTTATAACCTTTCCGTGACAAAAACATTAAAAAGAATCAGATCCTTATACTCAACAAATTATTAGGAAATTGGTGGCAAAAAATGCATGGTTGGAACGGCAAGCTTTTAAGAGTAGACCTAACGAGGGGGAAGGCGGTTTCTCAAAAGTACGATCCTAATTTGGCTCTATCATTCCTCGGCGGAAGGGGCTTTGCTGTCAAGATTCTATGGGACGAGTTGGAGCCAGGTGTAGATGCCCTCTCGCCTAAAAATAAGCTTATATTCGCAGCTGGACCCTTGACTGCATTCCCTTTACCTGGTAGTGGCAAGCTTGTCGTTGCAGCGAAGAGCCCTTTAACAGATGGGTATGGTGATGGAAATATTGGGACCATTGCGTCTGTTCAGTTGAGAAGAGCTGGCTATGATGCACTAGTTTTGGGGGGAAAGGCTGAGAAACCGACAGTTCTTTGGATCGATGATGACGAGACAGAATTGATTGACGGTAGAGACTTGTGGGGGCTTGGCGCCTTTGAAACTGAAAAAAAGATAAAGGAAGAACATGGCAAAACCATAGGCGTTATGGAGATAGGGCTTGCAGGAGAAAACATGGTTAAAATTGCCACGGTAGTCTCGCAAGAAGGCCGGGCTGGCGGCAGGCCTGGAATGGGAGCTGTTATGGGGTCTAAAAATCTAAAAGCTGTCGCCATCAAGGGATCCCAGACAATACCAGCAGCTGATCTCGACGAATTGAAGGCTATAGGCACCGATGCATATGAGGCAATTGTGAAAAAAGGCAACTACGATTTCTGGAGGCGCCAAGGAACAATGGCCGCCATAGAGTGGAGCCAAGAGAATAGTGTTCTGCCAACCCTCAACTTCAGGGAGGGCGTCTTCGATGAAGCAGAGGCGATAAACGGATTTACAATGGAGAAATTGAAGGTTACTCAAAGGGATTGCGGTAATACAACGTGTGCTAACGTCTGCTATAACTGTTATGAAACCTGCCCTGCCTTTACCTGTAATACGATCTGTGGCAACACTATTAAAGATGCTGAGAATGAATATTCAGAACTGGATTATGAAAATGTCGCCCTTTTGGGTTCCAACATAGGCTTAGGCGACCTTAGGAAGGTCGCTGTCCTTAACAGGCTGGCCGACGACTTCGGGATAGACACAATATCTCTCGGAAGCGCGATTGGCTTTGCCATGGAAGCATCAGAGAAAAAGCTTATCAACCATAAGATCAAGTGGGGGGGCTTCGATGAGGCCAAGGTCCTTATAGAAGATATAGTTTATCGACGGGACATCGGCAATCTCCTTGCTGATGGCGTACAGTCGGCGGCTAATAAGCTAGGCGACAACGCCTCGAAGTGGGCGATGCATGTAAAAGGGTTAGAGATCTCGGGTTATGACTGTCACATGGCACCTGCGATGGCGTTGGCTTATGGGACATCGCCGATAGGTGCTCATCACAAGGATGCTTGGGTCATTTCATGGGAAGCATCGGTCGGGCGTAACACTTACAGCGAAGACAAAGTTGACAAGGTAATTGAGCTTCAGAGAATTAGAGGAGGACTTTTTGAAAGTCTAGTCACGTGCAGATTACAATGGGTAGAGGTAGGCTTTGAGCTTGGGTGGTACCCACGATTCCTCAAAGCGGCGACCGGTGTGGAAATGACGCTGGACAACCTCTTCACCATTGCTGATAGGTTATATAACTTGATTCGCGCCTTCTGGCTTCGTGAGTACAGTGAAAACTGGAGCAGAGAGATGGATGTTCCACCAGCAAGATGGTTTGAAGAACCATTAACTAAAGGTCCATTAAAAGGTGCAAAACTTGATAGAACAAAATACGATACCATGTTGCAGATGTACTATAGAAAAAGAGGCTGGGACAAACGGGGGATACCAACAAAAACAACACTAAACAAGCTAGGATTAGAAGATGTTGCTGAACAACTCAAAAAGCATGTTAAACTTTCTGAGTAAACGTTTTACTAATAACTAAGTTGCCTTTGAAGGGCAAGCTCTAACGTAACATCATCATCTTTAAAATCTATAAACTTGTTTCTCTACTTGCTCACCTTGCTAATATGCCCTAGCGAAATAGACTACTTCTTCTGCTTCCTCTCCGCAATAGACACAATTTGCAAATATTTTTTCTTTTTCGAAAGGAATTAACCTTATTGTTACTCCAGTTTCCTCTTTTATTTTTTCCTCACAGGCAGAATTGGAACACCAACTTGCTCTGATGAATCCGCCCTTGTTTTCCAGTGTTTTCTTGAATTCTTCGTAGGTTTTTACTGTTGTTATGTTTTCTTCCAGCATTTTCTTGGCTCTGGCGAAGAGTTTGCTCTGTATATCCTCCAGCATCTTTATGACAACTTCTACTGCTTCCTGCTCTTTCACGGCTGTTTTTTGGAATGTGTCCCTTCGGGCTAGCATTACCTGTTTTTGTTTTATGTCTCTGGGACCGATTTCTATCCTTATTGGCACACCTTTCAATTCCCACTCGTTGAACTTCCAGCCTGGTGTGTACTCTTGCCTCTCGTCGAGAACGACTGCGATATTCTTTTTCTTGAGTTTATTGAATATCTCTCTGGCTTTGGCCGTTATTGCTTCTGCTTGTGTTCCTTTGTAGGGTATTGGAACTATTACGATTTGTGTCGGAGCAATTTTCGGCGGCAGTACTAGGCCCTTGTCGTCGCCATGTACCATCACCATGGCGCCTATCATTCTTGTTGTGAAGCCCCATGATGTTTGCCAGGCGTATTGTTCTTTTTCTTCTCGGTCCAAGAACTTGATGTTGAAGACCTTTGAGAAGTTTTGGCCGAGTTGATGTGATGTTCCCATTTGCAGGGCTCTTCCGTCCGGCATAATCGCTTCTAACGTTGTTGTGTATAGCGCGCCGGCGAATTTTTCCATTTCAGTCTTTATCCCCGCCAGCACCGGAATTGCCAAGTAATTTTCAATGACTTCTCTGTATGCATTGAGAATTTCCATGACTTCTTTGTCAGCTTCCTCTTTTGTCGCGTGGGCTGTATGTCCTTCCTGCCAAAGGAATTCTCTTGTCCTTATGAAGAGTTTCGTGGCTTTAGTTTCCCATCTAACAACACTGCACCACTGGTTCAGCTTTATCGGCAAGTCCCTCCAGCTTCTGATCCACTTCGCATATGTTGCATACATTATTGTTTCAGACGTCGGTCTTATGGCGAGTCTTTCTTCCAAGGGGCTGTTTCCGCCTACGGTGACCCATGCAACTTCGGGCACGAAGCCTTGAAAGTGCTCAGCCTCACTTTTCAGGAAGCTTTCTGGGATGAAAAGTGGGAAGTACACGTTTCTATGTCCTGTTTCTTTTATTTTCTTGTTGAAGATTTCTTGGATTTTCTCCCACATAGCGTAGGAGTCTTCTCGGAAGATCATGCAACCCTTAACCGGTGCATAATCGGCCAGTTCGGATTTTAGGATTACCTGAGTGTACCACTCTGAGAAGTCTTCGTCTTTCTTTACAGTGATTCCAGTGTCTGACATTTTCATCTCTCACCTTGTCTCTTAATGGTTGAATACAATTCCGCCAGAAAACAAGTTCCAGTTGTAGCTAAGTATGTCAAGAATCTAGCAACGTGGAACGCAATCGCCCATTTCAACCACTTCCCATGACATACAAAAATGGAACTATTAAATGTTTCCTTTGTCGATTCTGTAAAGTCTTTATCGGATTTCTTTCGCTGTAGAAAATCGTCGGATAGCGATACTGTTAAGTCTTTTGACCCTCTCCAAAACTCGCTTAAGCACCTAAAGTTTACAGAACCTCGGGTCGAAAAACCTATATGGTACTAACCTTCAGGTAGATACTTGGGTTAGTCTTGAAAGGGAAACATTCTCCTGCGCTGTTTCTGTTACTGCTGTTGATTCCCTTGGCCCTCAGCGCACGAACCAGCGTGGGTTCTGAGGTTCGCGACGTAGCCGTCATCAACGTCGCAGCATGGCCAAACCTGACTCTGCCTTCTTACGTCCGCGTTAATGTCACAGTTGAAAACCAAGGGAACGTTTCTGAAACGTTCAACGTTACCGTGCATGCGGACAACCTCATAGTTACATCAGCGACAGTCATTGAAATGGCACCAGGATCAAACGAGACCCTAAAACTCATATGCGACCTATTTCCCTTCCGGGAAGTGATTTTTCCGCGATCATTGTGGAGCTTCGGTTCTCAGCCCATGATCGTGAACGTCACTGTATTGGTTGAGGCTAGCGTGGTCGCTGGCGAGGTGAACACAACCAACAACGTTCGTGTCGGAGGACTGGTGAGCTTAATCTGGTGGTTCACAGACTTGAACGGCGACGGCAGGACCAACATCATTGACATCGCGATGATGGCAAAAAGGCTTGGAGGTGGCGTCATCTGGGCTCGATTTGACCTTAACGGAAATGGGATGATAGATATGCTCGACCTCGCCTATGTTGGTCATGAATACGGGAAGGTTTACTATGAACCCTCCAAACTGGACGACCCATAGGAGCAGTCTACTAGCGATTTTTTACATGGGCTCTAATCCGACGAAGAGTTGACAGAACCCCTTTGTCTCCCTTTGTCGAGTTAGGTGAGAAAATAGTTGGAAAGAAGTCGATATCATTAATGACTGACGGATTACAATCCTTTTCCAGCATTTATCTAAACACTTAAGAATTGCCCTCAACAAATATTGTATCAGGGAATACTCGTGTTTTCACTCCAGTGGGCATTGATATTTCTGGTTCTTCCCCTTGCGGCATTACTTCTTTACTACTGGATAGCGTTGGATGAAATGAGAAATCAACACCCTGTTAGAAGAAGTGTTTGGCTTGTAATTGTTCCAATATGCATCTTTCTGGTTCCAATGACATATTTTCTCTCCCTTTTTCCAATGGTGTTCTTCATAGCTTTAGGAGAGGTTTACGATAAACCTAAACCTGAAAAGATTGAAAGAATTGAGGAGATAAAACTTGACCGTTGGCAAAAATTTGTCTTGGCCATTATCATATGTGTATTCCTACTTTACGTGATATATCCATCTATCAGACACCTTTTCCATTAGAAAGGAATTGAAATATCCAAATTTTTACAGGAACCTACATCCGACAAAGACTTTACAGAACCCTTTTATCGATACCGTTAACTCCTAGGGTCTGAACGGGTTTTTGGAATGGTTTCTTAAGTAGTAGGGCTTGGTAATTGATCGATAAGACTTTGCCTGTTTTGTGGCTTACAAACTGAGGGAAAAAAATATTTTTTTGGCAGGATTCTATGTTCCTCTGAGTTTAAGCATTAGCATAGTTTCAAGAAACATGTATGCTAGGAAAACGAGGATCACTCCTACTAGGAACGTCATGTGAGCCTGTCTTGGCTTGTAGGCGTATTTTGTGCTTTGGTATATGGTCAAGAGACCTGCTATGCCGAGTGCATAGAGAGCTATCGCCACCAAACTGTCGCCCATAAATTGTTCTGATAACGCAGGGTATATGATGGTGAACCTGCCACCCCACCAAACCGCTGGATAGGGTTTCATTATTATGTCGTATAGGCCTCCCCCCAGCAAAGAAACGGCGAACGCCATAGCTAGCAGGGAAATAATAAATATGGAGGGTTTTAGCGTTGGGATTCTGTGATATAATTTGTTCATTGAAAATGAGAGTGATGAGACTTCTCGCTTAACCTTCCGTGACATTTCTATTTCTCCCCATAATTGATCAGATTCTGCTACTTCCTCGGCGTATTGTCCTGTTAATGAATAGTTAGCAGTGTCACTTAAATACTCTTTCCAAAAGCCGACTTTAGAAGACGCAAGTGTTTTAACCACTGAGAATCTAAATCTGAGTGTTTCCATTGATGGGAATGGCGTGAGTTAGGATTGAAAGCGCTTCTGCTTATTTCAGACGGCATGGCTGACAGGCCGATAAGCGAGATGAACTGGAAAACACCGTTGGAAGCAGCCCGCAAACCTGCACTAAATCGCTTGGCAAAAACAGGAATCTGCGGCATAATTGATCCAATATCCCCTGGAACGCCTCCTGGAAGTGACGCTGCAACTCTTGCAATGCTTGGTTACGACCCATTGAAAGTGTATTCTGGAAGAGGTGCTCTTGAAGCCGTAGGCTCCGGTGTGAAGGTTTTGCTTGGGGACGTTGCTTTCAGATGCAATTTTGCGACTCTGGACAAAAATTTTGTGGTTTCAGACAGGCGTGCTGGCAGAATTGCAAATGAGGATGCGTCGAAGCTTGTCGAAAGTCTTCGAAAGGTAAGGTTGAAGAGTCCCTTTAACGTTGAATTCTTGTTCCAAAACACAGTTCAGCATCGTGCCGCCTTGGTTATTCATGGCCCCAAGCTTTCCACTGCCGTCAGTGATTCAGACCCTGAGGTTGCTGGAAAAAAGGTTCTAGAAGTAAAACCGTTAAACAACAGTCCAGAGGCTAAGCACACGGCTAGAATCGTGAATGAGCTTATGGGCGAGTTTCATAAAGTTTTGATGGATCACCCTGTTAACAAGGATAGAGTCAAGCGTGGGCTGCCACCGGCAAACATGGTTTTGTGCAGAGGTGCGGGCACAATTCCCCGTATCATGAGTCTTCGGCAAGTATTTGGCATAAAATCAGCTTGCGTTTCGGCCATATCGTTGATTAAGGGTGTATGTAAGGTTGCCGGGATGACGGTGTTGAATGTTAAAGGTGCAACTGGGACGCCTCAGACGGATTATATGGCGAAGGCCAAGGTGGCAGTTCAAGCTTTGAAGACTAATGATTTTGTGTTCTTACATGTGAAAGCCGCGGATGTTGCAAGTCATGATGGCAATGCCAAACTTAAAGTCGAGATAATTGAGAAAATTGACAGGATGCTTGATTACATATTTGACAACATTGATTTAAATTCGACGTATGTGGTTGTAACCGCTGACCACACAACATCCACCGTTACGCGAAACCATGAGGGAGACCCTGTTCCTGTGGCAATTACCGGGCCCTATGTTCGCCGTGATGATGTTGTCGAATTCGGCGAAAGAGCATGCGCTAAAGGTGGCTTAAACCGAATAAGAGGCATGGACCTGATGCATATTCTGATGGACTTGCTTGGAAGAAGTAAAAAGTTTGGCGCCTAGTCTTCACTGAACTTTAACAAGCCGCCACTCTCTGTAGTCTGTGACAACTCTGATGTATCCTCTCAGCATCTTGTCCGTTTCGACATCGCCAGTGTCGACCCTTAAGACGCTTCCCTCAATGCTTTGAAGTTTGCTTTTGGTTGCTGCAACGATTATCCGCTGTTTTCCAACATTTTTTATGACTTCTGGACTTATCTGCTGGTTTCCCCTTCCCAGAAGTATTCCCTGATGCCCGATTGGCGACAGAACGATCCAAGTGTTCTGCCAGTCTTCCACCTCTTTCAAAATCCTTTTCTCATCCACATCAAGAATGACTTTCCCTTTCGTGTAGATGTCCACCCCTAAGACAGTCTTTCCTACGCCGAGCAGTTCTGCAACGCATTTAACGGTTGTTCCCGGGCCAAGAATCCATGTTGCGTTCGCTGGCGTTTCTTCTATGGTGAACCGTGCTATTGCTATTTGATTCTCTCTTTCATCAACTGTTTCGGGGCTTATTTGTTTGCTTCCTTGAATATGAGCTGGAAGGAATGGGCCTTTTAGAAGACCGTGCAACTTCACAGCGAAAGCATCACTTCTGATAGCGCTTTCATCTGTGTCCATGATTTCGAATTCCGTGACTTCCGCTTTTTTTTGAGCGAATGCCAAGACTACATCTACAGCGTCTGCAGGGTTTATTGCAAAGATGCCGCTGTACATTTTAACTCCAGATGGGACGCCTAAAACCGGTACTGCCTCACGTTCTTGCATGGCGTCGAAGACGTCTTTAGCTGTGCCGTCTCCGCCGACGAATACTATCAAGTCTACATTTGCAGCGATCAACAGGCTGACCGCGGTTTTTGTGTCTTCAGCAGTTGTTTTCTCTGCAATTTTCATGGGCAAAAGCTTGGCTGGAAAGCTTGCACTTTTTGTTTCTTCTTCACCCATGATTGCGGGGCAAGTCAGAATTTCTATTCGTGCTTCTTCCTTGTTTCGCTTCAGTCTTTGCAGAAACTCTTTTGCCCTTTTAGGAGCGATTGGCTCAGCTCCTCTGGCGATTGCTTCGTCTAGAACGGTGTCTGTTCCTTTCAGACCTACTTTGCCGCCCATGCCTGCTATTGGGTTGACTATGAAGCCTAATCGCATGATTCATCTGAAAACAAGATTTGCTGCTTAGGTTATAAACTGTTTTCATAAGGCGACTTTGCACCGAAATTTTGATGAGACATTAGCATAGGGAGAAGGTTCCAACTCGTAGGGAATGATGTGAAAACTCGTTTCTTCTTGAAAATTCTTATATCTTGAATTCTAAACCGTTGCTTGCATTGAAAGGGGTTGTAATATGCCTGTGAAAGGGACAAAGAGAATTCTTGTGACTGGCGCCACTGGTCAAATTGGTTCTGAACTGACCTTGGATTTGCGGAAGAAGTATGGCAATGATAATGTTGTAGCGGTTGGTCATAGCAGGAAGCCAAGTGATGAACTGTTCAATTCGGGCCCATTCGAGTTTGTCGACGCTAATGAAAAAGAGAGCGTTGAGAAGATGGTGGAAAAATATGATGTGGACACGATCTATCATTTGGCGGCAGTTCTTTCAGCCATGGGCGAACAGAACCCGGAGCTTGCTTGGAAAGTGAACATGGGCAGCCTTTACAACGTGCTAGAGATCGCAAAAGAGCATAACCTGTTCCGCATTTTCTGGCCAAGCTCAATCGCCGTTTTCGGTCCAACGGCACCTCGTGTTAAAACTCCTCAAGAGACGATCTTGATTCCTGGCACCATGTATGGAGTTACCAAGGTTGCTGGTGAACTGCTCTGTAATTACTATTTCCTCAAATTCGGCGTGGACGTGCGAAGTATAAGGTATCCTGGCATAATAAGCAGCGAGGTTCTGCCGACCGGCGGAACAACTGACTATGCGGTGGCTATTTTTTATGAGGCCATAAAGAATAAGCGGTACACATGTTTTGTCAGAGAAGACACAGTGTTGCCTATGATGTACATGCCTGACTGTATAAAGGCGACTATTGATTTGATGGAGTCTGACCTTTCTAGGATTAAGCGTCATGACGGCTACAACGTGACTGGAATGAGTTTCTCCGCAGGAGAACTTGCGGCTGAAATCAAAAAGTACATTCCAGAATTCAAATGCGACTATAAACCAGACTTTAGACAAAAAATTGCAGATTCTTGGCCGATGTCAATAGACGACAGCGTAGCCCGCAGAGAATGGGGTTGGAAACCTGATTATGATCTAGCTGCTATGACGAAAGATATGATCGCGAAGCTGTCCAAACGTTTTGCTGAAGGCAACCTGTGAAAAAGCAGATGTGATCGAAAAAGAGTTAAGTGAATGTGTATAGAGAATAGGGAAAAGAGGTATGGGGAAAATGCGAAATCCAACGTCATTTTTGCGAGAAGAATATCGGGAGTTAGTGAGAACCGAGCTAGACTGGAAAATTCGAGTTCTCCAAGGCCCGAGTACTCCGTGGTGTACTGTTGAGGGAAAAAAGGTGCTGATGTTCTGTTCCAACAATTACCTGGGCCTAAGCAATCATCCGCGATTGAAGGAAATGGCGATAAAGGCCGTTCAAACTCACGGCGCTGGTTCTGGTTCTGTTCGTCCTATTGCCGGAACCATGGACATACATATAGAGCTTGAGAAGCGGCTTGCAAAGTTCAAGCATGCGGATGCTTCGCTGGTTTATCAGACAGGCTTTGCAGCTAACGCTGGCTTAATTCCCCAGTTGGCCGGAAAAGAGGATTTGATAATAAGTGATGAGCTTAATCACGGCAGCATTATTGACGGTGTCCGTTTGGCGCATGCTGAAAGGGCTGTTTACAAGCATTCGGACATGCAGGATTTGCAGCGTGTTTTGGAAGAAGCAGAAAAGCATTCGCCGCCGTATCGGCGGATTTTGACAATTACTGACGGTGTTTTCTCGATGGATGGTGACATTGCGCCTTTAGATGGCATAGCTAAGCTGGGTGCGGAGCACGGTGCCATGGTTTATGTTGATGATGCGCACGGTGAAGGAGTGTTAGGCGAAGGTGGAAGAGGTATTGTTTCACACTTTAAGCTCAGCAGAGACAGGGTTCATGTAGAAATGGGCACTTTTTCAAAAGCTTTCGGCGTCGTAGGCGGACATGTTTCAGGGTCTAAAGATTTAATGAACTTTGCCTACAACAAGTCGCGAACGTGGCTACTCAGCGGGTCGCATCCACCAGCTGTTGCAGCCGCTTGCATAGCTGCCATTGACGTTTTGGAAAAGGAGCCACAGCACGTGCAAACCTTGTGGGATCACACGAGATATTTCAAGAAAGCGATGAGGGACCTGGGCTTCAACATTGGCAACAGTCAAACACCTATCACACCGATCATCGTAGGCGAAAGCGGTGTAGCCAAGAAGCTGAGTGCAAGGCTTTTTGAAGAAGGCGTATTTGCTTTGCCGATTGTGTTTCCGATGGTCGCAAGAGACAAGGCAAGGATAAGAACAATTATGAATGCTGCTTTGACGCGGAAAGACCTGGACTTTGCCATTGGTGCTTTCGAGAAAATAGGGAAAGAGCTGCACATAATTTGAGTTGCACCCCTTTTCCTTTCCACCGCGCTGACAGTCAAGTGGAAACATAATGGACGTTAAAACACTAAAGAAAATGTTGCGGGAGAAAATTTGGAACGAGCTTGAAGTACAAGGTTTTGCCAGGTTTCCGCTCCCATGTTTTGGGCGTATTCCGAACTTTGCTGGCTCTGACATTGCTGCAGAAAAGATTAGACATCTCAAGGAATGGAAAGAGGCTAAAGTGGTATTTGCAGGTCCAGATTTTGCTCAGCAAAAAGTTAGAGAACACGCGTTGCAAGATGGAAAAATCCTCGTTATGGCTTCGCCGAAGCTGAAACATGGTTTTGTTCTGGTTGACCCAGCGGATGTTAAAGGTTTAGAAAACTTTGCCTCCACGATAAGAGGAGTTTTCAAGTATGGAGAAATCGTAAGCGCTCAAGAGATTCCGAAACCAGACCTGATCGTTGAAGGATCGGTCGCTGTTGACAGGCAAGGAAACAGGCTTGGAAAAGGAGGCGGATACGGCGATCTGGAGATAAACACATTGAAAAGAATCCTTGGGCCCATACCCGTTGTTTCAACTGTTCATGATACACAGGTTGTCCAAGCTGTTCCATTCGAAGAAAAAGATGAAAAAGTCTCGATAATCGTCACACCTACAAGGATTATCCGCATTTCAAGCCTAGAAAAAGAATCGAAATGAAAATGCACAAAACAACTTAGAGCACATCCTTGGCAATCCTGAATGATGAGTCGATGGAAAAATCCATCTTTGGTTTTTTGTCAATGTGTTCCTTATACCTCATAGCTGCATTTCAACTTGAGGTATCTATTAGATTGTTCGTTTCTCCGCTTGCTCGGCTCTTGAATCTCCCTGCTCATAATTCAAAAACAAGTAGGGATTGTGCAACAATACAATGGGTGATAAACGAATTAGAGACTTTAGCGCGCGCGAGGAGGACAGAGTAATCTTCCAAATGAATCCGTTCTGTCTGACAAATCTCAGTCTCTCTCAACTAAGTTTCGGATTTCAATACACCGTGTAAATGTGTACACACTAACTATTTTTGACGATGCTCACTTTTCCGCTTCTACCAATCTTTAACTGACGTACACCTCTAAACACGATAACATTCGCGTTTTCAACTTGAATGAGGTCACCCGCAGAAATTCCATCTGTTTGTTTGTTCCATAAAGGCAATTGGATGGTTCCAGTTTCGTCAGTAACAAGGAGGTTTGTCACCTTAGCGTAGAAACCAAAACGGGTTGCGACCACCCTTGGCTGAGATACTTCGAGAACGCGTGCCTTTATGTTAATTCGTTTCATTCCAACCCTTAAGTCTTTAATCTGATAGTGGTTTGATTTAGCCTCTTGGGCTGAGTCCCTCATAAGCGACGACCTATAGGTGAACTCTTTGAGTGGATTGGTTTTTGCAAGAATATGCACAGGTATGGGAAATTGCGCAACCACTCTATGAGTGTTGGTTATGAGAAAGATTGCGTGATCCCTTGTCTTCACACGGCATTCAATCGATAGTTCTCCACACATAGCTTCTACATGTTGAAAAGCATCAAGAAAACTACTAAAAAATTTGCCTGAATCAATTTCGTTTTTCGCTGAAATTCTAGCGAGATACTCAAGGAGCCGAATGTCATCGTATGAGTGAAACCTACCAGGGGGTCGACCTCGACCTCGCGTAGTCCATGTTTTGTTTCGCATTTTACTTGTTTCCTACTGTAGTATCAGAGTGATTTCGATCGTTGAAACCATCCTTGGTCTGTTTTCGCCTTCTCTTGGTGGCATTTCTTCGGTTCCTATGGTGATTTTGCCTATGCTCAGGTCTTTCATGAATCTGTGTCTGGTTATCTCGACGGCGTCGACGGCAGTAGTTATTGCCTGTCCTCTCGCCTTCAAGGTAACTTCTTTAGTGTTGGACCCGCTGAAACTTGTTATGATCCCCAACACGTAATTCATCGGGGGCTTTCTCCCCACGTATATGACGTTTGGTTCTCTAGACAAAATTTAACTTCCTTTTGTAGGTGTTGACAAACATAATAGGCGTGCCTCACTTTTAAGCACCACTAACATTTTCTAATAACTAAGATGCATACGCTATCCCTTTAACTTCCAAGTGCGGTAAGATCGAAACCACTACACTAAAACGCTGCTGAAGAAGGGTATCTCAAAGTCTATTTAGGTTTGAGTTTGCCGCAAAAAAGGTTTCTGGGACTTTTTGCTTTATGAGAGAGCAGTATGTATTTCCTTTTCGAATCTTGGAGTAGACACAATTTTTAGAGCTTTTCTACGGTCGTTTTCATTTCCGCATAAGTTTTTGATGTTTCTTCCAGTGTGTCAGGTACATTGAGCACTTCATTTTGTCCTTGCAATTCTTACATTCAGAGCGGAGGCTCGTCCAATATCTTTGGCAAGGCA
>Ga0172366_10000168_pt1 | contig 41280 bp, 45 predicted proteins | sample LakKivSesite69cm_FD_114533 | JGI IMG/M metagenome (GOLD analysis project Ga0172366, IMG submission 114533) | Sediment microbial communities from Lake Kivu, Rwanda - Sediment site 69cm | ecosystem: Environmental > Aquatic > Freshwater > Lake > Sediment | place: Rwanda: Western Province, Lake...
ACTATTAATTAATGAATCCAAGTCATCTTTTTGTAATACTAAAGGTGAAAAAGAATTTTACAGAATTTTGATGGGTAATTTAGCAATCAAACAAATTTATTCGGTAGCAATTAGAAAAGCTTTGAAGGATAAATTCCCAAGTAATTGGAGACCTGCAACTAAAACTGATTTAGCCGGAATATACGATTTAGAATTCACTCCAAACGATGAAAATGGTAGGTCAGTAATTAATAAGTTGGATACAAATTTTTCTGTTCTTTGTTTTTTTGTTAAAGATATGAACAGAGTTTTATCCGCGGAAGGAGAACCCGAATTGTCTTTCTTCGCCTCACCAGGAGAACAAAAAAGGGAAATGTTAAGAATGGCTAATTTAATAGAGAAATGGGGTGACAGGATTTTTGACCCCAAGTCAGCGATTTTCAAACATATTGTTTCCGTGCTTACTGAAAAACATAAAACGGGTGAAGACCGTGAAGAATTGGCAAAAAAGATTATTGAGTTGAAACTTCCACAATCTGTAGTAAAAAAAATTGGTAGACTTGGTTCCAAAGAAGATGCATTCAAAAAAATTGATTTGGAGGTTACAGTTGATGGTGAAACTAAAACTGCGCAAGTAAAAGGTTTTGCCGAATTAATACCTACCGAAGGAAAAATAGTTGTCACTGGTGCTGGAGACACGATGAAATATCCCAACCTTGATTGGATGGTTTTTGTTAATCTACAACAAAAAAGAGTTGTGATTTTTGAAAATACAGGTAACGTTGTTATGGGGAACTATGTATTTGACGAAAAATCAATGATTTATAATTTAGGTTAATACCAACTATTTATAGGTATGGCAGCAATACCAGAACCAGAAAGAAGTAAAATCTATACACGAATCAAACACCAATTAGGTGCACCATTACGTAGTGTAGAATTAGAAGATGAAATGATGGACTCACTTATGGAGTTGTCAATTCAGGATTATGAACAATATGTTTTAGATTGGTTGATTGAATCACAGTGGGTTAACTTAGTTAACTTGAATATGAGTGAGAAATCAGTTGCAAATGCACTCATCACAAGAACATTCAATTTAGAAGACCAATACACTTACGCATATTCAAAAATTGTTGGACTACAAACAGTAGGTCCTTGGACTTTAAAGAAAGACTACTTTATTTTGAGTGGGGGTGTACAAACCTACGAAATTCCTGCAGGTCGTGAAGTAAACGAACTTCTATGGTTTTCAAACCAACCATTTCAAAACTTGGCTCTTTGGGGTACAACTGATTTTGGTTTTGGTGGTTTGGGGTTAGGTGCAAACCAAGTTGGTTATGCACAGTTTGGTAATGTGGGTTCATACTTTATGTTGAGTGGTTTCGATTATCTAATAAGATATCAAGAAGCAAATATTCTTAATAGAATTTTGGGTGGTTCTCTGACTTACAGGATTACAGGGTTACCTGATGGTAAAAGACTTATCCATTTATATAACACTCCTGGTGGACGATTCAATTGGAATGCATACTCTGACTATGAAGGTAAGGCAGTTTGGTATTGGTATTACGATGTCGATGGTGATAGTAGAAAGGCTTGTTTAAGAGACAATCCTGATATTATCAAATTACCATCAGATGTTCCAATTGAAGAACTGTCTTGGGAGGATTTGAACACGCCAGCTCAACAATGGGTACGAAGGTGGTTTACCGCTTATTGTAAAGAAACTTTAGCAAGGGTACGAGGAAAATACTCAGGTAATTTAAAAACACCAGATTCAGAATTGATTATGGATTATACATCTTTAGCGACTGAATCCAAAGATGAGAAGTCCAAATTAGAAGAAGAATTAAAGTTAAGGTTGGAAAGACTCCGTCCTGAAAAACAAATGGAGAAAGAGGCATTGATTGCTGAGAATCTTAACAAACAGATGAAATACAGAGCGATGCCTCGTCAAATCTATGTAATTTAAAAATATGGCAATTTTAAAAAGTATACCATCACAACGAATGATAGGGGGTAAAGTTATTAACACCTCCGAACTATCAATTGTATCAGAATCATTTTATGAAACTCACGGTGAAGCGTGTGTCATAATCAGAGAAACTCCGTTCTGTAAAGTTCGATTGGATAGTTTATCCACTGACCATACAGTAATTAAAGCTTTGACTAAAGTTTTGATAATTCCTGATGTCGGAAAAATTGACGAAGTTTACGACGAAATTGATTTAAATTGGGGTGCTTGTGTTGAGTTTAGGTTTGCTTCAGGAAACTGGTATATCATTTCATCAGACGGTCTCAAAAACTCCTGATTCTAAGTAATTTTCCCAATTCTCATCTGCCAAGTCATACATATATGTGGGACTTAGACCGCGTTTTTGCCAATAAGATACTTCACCTTCAGACATTTCCATAACTTCAGCCAAATCATCTTGGTCACCGTCACCTAAAGGTAATCCATTGACCAACTCACATTGTGCTGCTGTAAACAAACCTCGGTCTTCGGGTTTATCAACCAACAAAGAATTTCTAACATCTTCTTTGAAAACAACCATAAGAGGTTCAATCCGCTTGTTGAATGTCGTAATTGCTCTTGGTACATTATATGGTCCAGTCATTTCTGCGTTGTTTTCCAAGTCTGTAGGGTCTAATATATAACAGTTCAATCTAATAATTGAATCCAAATTGTCTGCGGGTGCGTGACCGAAGTGTTTTTGATAATACTCTAAATCATCAGTTCTCCAACCACTTTTCAATTTGTTAACTTTTTGTACATCACCGTGTGAGGCTTTTGTGCCATTATTAACATACATAATAACATCACCCAAGTTGACATTCATTTTATGGGTAATTGCGAGTTCCATATGAGCCTGCCTTGACATCAAAGAACCTGCTTTAGTTTTTTGTGTACATCTGAATTTATAATCTTCAAGAGTTTGTTTCACTTTTGCCTTTTGTGCAATTTTTGCCAAAGGTATTTGTTGATTATAAATCTTCTCGATGCATTGATAGTAGTACTCAACAAATTCTTTACCATTACCTTGAAGTAATAATTTAATACCTTTATCCAAAAACTCTTCAATATAACCTGGTAATTTTTTGGATTTGATTGTGTTTCCTACTAACTTGATTTTACCCTTGTCTGTTAATAGGGCATAGTTTTTACGTGCAATATTTATACAGGAAGGCCAAATGCCATCGGTATCCAAAGCCATTTCACCTCTCATAAAAATGTCATTATATTCAGCAACGTCAGCCTCAGCACCTTCATATACTTTCCCCTCTTTTACTTTCCAATTGAGTCCACGACCAACGTATCTGTGAGAATTAATGTTATCGGGCGACGAAAAGTTTACACCGTCAGTGTCCATAACCAAAGGAACGTACCCTCGACTCATAAAAAACTTAATCATTTGACGAAGATACTGACGACCCGTACAGGTAATTTGTTCCCCCATATACATATCACCCCAAGCAAACACTTGTGGAGCAGACAAGGCGCCAAACATCGAGTTAATAAAAATCTTAATTGGTAATTGTTTGTTATTATAAGATGCGGAAAGTTGTGGGTTAGTTTTCTCGTGTTGTTCTGCCAATTGTTTGTACATAATACGAGTATCCCTAAAGTATTTCAACATTCCTTTCATCGCACCTGTAACATCACACTCAGGAAACACGTCGTGTACAAGTTGTATCGAAGGATAGAGTGAAGAAAAGTCAAGTTTGAGTACATTTTTAGAATAACCTACTTTCAATAATCTTGATAAACCACCAACAAAATCAGTCTTGGTTTGTTTTACAGGAACAGATAAATTGTGTTTGTAACTCCAAGCCAACATCAACATCTTCCAAAGTGTTGCAGTTCCCATAGTCGATACCCTTTCGTAAGTTGTGGGAATCATAGAGGCAAGTAGAAAAGACGCTTGGTTGAATTCTTTATCAACTTTGAGAGTTTCTTCCAAGTCATCCTGTAAGTATCTTTCAACCAACTCATCACCCGTAACCGCGGCATATGTATCAGGAAACTTTACATCCAAATCCTTGTAATCTCCTTTTTTTCTGTACTCACCAGTTTTGAGATTCAACCAATATTCTTTTTTTTCAGAATACATTTTGCCGATTTTTTCGTGGGAAATGTAAACTCGGTCAGGTTCCTTAACGTTGGTGTATTCTGCAATGTACTTAAGACCCGCAGATTTAATCGATGAGTTAATTGCTTGAGCTCGTCTAACAGCGTGAATAATATCGATAACATTATAACCCCATATAGAAGTTTGCATATAGTCCTCAACCTCGTTCGCTAACTTAAGAATGTTTTTCTTTTGGGTAATTGAATGTTCAGGGTGTAATGATTTACATACCTTTTTTACATTGATTCCTAAAATCTTACACCGTTCAAAAATCCAATACCAGTCAAAGTTTGCCGAGTTGTATCCACCCAAAATACTAGGTTTAAGTTGATTAATGATGTCAAAAAACTCTAAGATTCCTTTCTTTTCGTCTTCTTCATTGATACACTCAATAATCTTATTGAAACCTTTGTTTGTCCTGATTCCAATCATAAAAATCCGACCATCTTTTGGTTCTAAGGATGTTGTCTCTAAGTCATATACCATACGAGTTACGTCATCGTAATCTTCGTAACCTTTGAATAATCTTTTTTGTTTTGCTATAAAATATTGTTCTACAGGAGGTAAAACAAGAATCTTATCTTTGAATTTTTCACCCCAAGGGTCTGCACCTCCCTCTTTAAAAAATTGTATTAAACTTCTATAACCCTTAAGAGATTTTACCATAAAGGTCAATCCTTTTTCCATACGCTCATCTCTCATAGTTTGTAATTTTTCAATTACAATTCCGTGAGTTGACATAGCTTCTTTTTGAGCCATTTTGGAGTTGTTGTAAAAACCTAAACCGTGTAAGTCACCAACCCAACAAAAAGGGATGAAAGTATCTTTTCTGATTTCTTTACCCTTACCAGGAATTTCTTTAATTTTAAAAATTGAATCTGATGCGTAATCGTATTCAACTGCAACGATATGTTGCTCAGGGTCATCACCCTCCAAGAATTGTTTGATTTGTTCTGAATCTATCATAATGTTTTTACGAGTGACTTATTATCTTCCACACCACGTGGAGTTTGTCTTCTCATTCAAACATAAATATAAATTACGATAACAACGTAGTCAAATAAATTTGTTAATTGGTCTATAGACCATATTTTGCTTTGTCCGCATCAAACAGAGCGGAAATTTCTGCGGTTGACAAAGATTTATTTTTGTAAATATGTTTTCACAGAATACAAACATTTTACAAAAATTCTGTCTTTTGTAGGAAATCAAGATATTTATAACATATGAAGATTATTCACAAATCATATAAGTTTAGAATTGAACCGACATCAGAACAAATGGAGTTATTATCCAAACATTTTGGTGCTTGCAGATTTGTGTTTAATAGGTTTCTTCACGAAAGAAAAGAAAAATATTTAAACGAAAAAACTTCATTAAATTATTATGATAACGCAAGAACACTAACCGATTTAAAAAAAGAAGAAGGATTTGATTGGTTAAAAGAAATTAATTCACAATCTTTACAATCAGCTATCAGAAATCTTGATTCCGCACATAAAAACTTTTTTAATAAACAAAATCAATTTCCAAGATTCAAATCAAAATACGACAGGCAAAGTTTCAAAATACCACAGAATGTTTTAATTAATAATGAAAGGTTAATCATTCCTAAATTTAAAGAAGGGATTAAAATAAAATTACATAGAGAATTAGAAGGTGAAATATTGTTTGCAACTATTACCAAATCAACAACAGGAAAATACTATGTTAGTATAACTTGTGAAGTTAATTACAAACCATTTGATAAAACAGGTTCAAGTGTTGGCATTGATACAGGTATAAAAGATTTGGCAATACTTTCAAATGGAAAAACTTATGAAAATATTAAAGTTTTAAAATCTAAATTAAAAAAACTAAAATACGAACAAAGACAACTATCTAAAAAACAAAAAGGTAGTAATAGTAGACAAAAACAAAAAATTAAATTATCTTTAGTTCACGAAAAAATAACTAATATCAGAAAAGATTATTTACATAAGGTATCAACAGAAATTGTCAAAAACCACGACATTATATCTGTAGAGGATTTGTCAGTTAAAAATATGATGAAAAATCATAAATTAGCTCAATCATTATCTGATGTTAGTTTAGGTATGTTCTACACAATGTTAGAATATAAGTCAAAATGGAATGATAAATCATTTGTTAAAATTGATAGATTTTTTCCATCTAGTAAAACTTGTTCTAATTGTGGTTGGATAAAACAAGATTTAAATCTTTCTATTAGAGAATGGACTTGTCCTTCTTGTAATGAACATCACGATAGAGATTTAAACGCAAGTAAAAACATCCTGAAACAAGGAATAAACATATTGTCTGGTTATGGAATAGAATCGGACATTAAACAAAAACAGGAGGAGGCGTTACCATTAGGTGAGTCTGTGATTCCTGAAGCCCAACCATCTTTAGTGGTTGGGTAGTTCACTCAATAATAAATACAACGTACAATTTTAACAACAAGCAGTTTCGGATATAAAACTATCTTCCACGTTGATGTACAATTCTTCGCGTATAGGCACAATTAGATTACCGTCTAAATTTTTAATTAAAAATTGTCCTTGATATCTACCAGGTGTGTTTGTGTCCTTCGCAGTAAACTTATAGTAGATATAATATTCGGTAGGAGCGCCAGGTGTTAAAATCAAACTTACAATCTGACAGGGAGCCGAAACAACTTTTGGTATACCAGTTTGGACATTTATCATAGAAAAATAAATTGTCGAAACCTCCAAAAGTTCCATCAACTCCAAATAACCCGAACGTCCATCTTTGACAACCTGCATTTTCAACACAGGCAAAGTAGCGTTTTTTCTAATAAAAAATTCCATACATAGATAAATACTATGTTAGGACTCTTTTCTTAAACTACCGTCATAATGGTCGAATCTATTATGTTCTGTTGGTGTTGTAAATAATAGTGCAGATTTAATATTACCTTTTTTACTCTCTTGATAAATGTGACTCATCCAAGTTTGTTCAAAAGGTCTTACCCATTTTGTTGTCAAAAACATTTTTTCATTTCCGTATTTTGTAACTACTTGGGGCCAATTACAATAGTATACCTCACCGATACCAAACGAAGTACCATTCATAGTATGGATTGCATTAAACTTAGTTCTTGGTGCATTTGGGTCCAACCCTTGAATTGGTAAGTTAGGCTTTTCAGGCCAAAACTCTTCTCTTACAGTCTGTGGTACATTGTACCAAGACCACTGAGTACCATTGTCACCAAAAAACTCAGAATAATTAAGTTTCAAAAAATCTAATGAATATTCTTTGGTAATTCTCATCGACTTGTCGTAAAGACCTTTAATTTTTCTAACAAAACCATTTCTACAAGTTACGTCACCGCCAGCGTAGAAGAACATATCATCTTCGAAAAACCAATAGAAATCAAAATCATTTTCTTGTGCGTGTTCAGCAATCCATTGTCTACCACCACAGATACCCAAATTATCTTTCTTAATGTGTTCAAAACCGTGCTCTGAACAAAGCTCAACATATCTTTCAGTAGTTGATAAGTCAGAAGAATTATCTAAAAGAAACTTCTTCGGTTTTTCTAAAAAGTTTGAGTCATATAAACTCATCGATTTGATTAAAGTTTCAAATTGATTTGGACTGTTAAATGTAATGACATAAAGACCTGTATTATCAATATTTAAATTTTTGTATGTTATATCCCCTGCCACGTTTTTGATTTGACAAGTATCGTTTTTTGCATTTTCACAAAATGTTGAAATGAGACCATTTTCTTGTATTTCGTGGTAATCGAATAAGTCAGGATGACGGTACAACATAATACTAAAAAGCGACTCTTCAGTACCCATCAAACCTTGATTGAGTGTTTCGCTAATTAAATTATAATAAATTCCGTTTGCATCTGATATCATACTTTTAAGTCCACCAAACAGACCTCCACGACAAACCAATTCAACATCTTGTCCTGCGTAACTGTTTATTTTAGGGTAAGAAAACCCGTGAATTTCTGTTTCTGCTTTGTATGGGAATGCAACAAAACCAAATCTTGGAAATAATTTATCAAACTTGTTTTGTATTTTATCGTGGGTAAAATATCCCCAATGGACTGTGTTTGTAATGCCAGCATCAATCCAAAACATATGAGTCGAGTCAAATTTATCGAAAATTCGAGCGTCGTGTAATAAAAACATTTTGGACATAACAAGTGGGTTGTACATATCCAATCTTGCTTGAGTTGATTCGGGTAACCAACCTGATTGACTATACCAATCTGAATTGGTTCTTATTTTCTGAATTTTGTCATAGAATTCATTTTTGAACCAATCCTGACTTCTTGTTATAAATTGAGTGTTTTCTTCGTTCCTATTTGGTTGTGATAAAACAAAATCCCTTAATTCCTCGTCCCCAAAAATGATGAAATTGTTTTCAGATTTTAATAATTCGGAAAATTTTTCTAAGTAATGTTCATAAGAACGTGACCATCCTTCCGAGAGAGAATCGCGTCGGATATTCCAAAGCCCTGTGACAAATGTAATTTTATTCATCTATATTGTTTAATTCTTCTAAAATTTTATAGAAACTTTTGTTTTGTTCGAAATAACTGTCGGGTGTTTCTTTTGGTGCATTATCTCGACACCACCAAGTTTCAAAATATTTTTGTTTAAATAATTCAGGATGATTATAAAACATCAAGGTCATAAATAATTCTTCAGGAAAAGGTCTTTTATCCGTTTCAATTATTCGTTGACAATAATCTTCAAATAAAGGTACTATTGTTTCCCATAGTGCTCTTTTACCTCCAAACATTCCTCCAATGACGTGTAACATTCTTTCGTAGTTTGTGTACCACTTCGGGTCAACAGTTTGAGACCAAAAGTTTTTATCATTTTCTTTAGCAATCACAACAAACTTATCTTCAGCAAAATCACACAAATTTTTCAAAAAAGAATTGTTGAACAAAGGACTTTCATAAAACTGTCTTGGACCGTTAGGTTGTGAAAGATATTTGTTTGGTATTAAACCACTGTGAGACAGACCAGCATCAATCCAAAAGTAATAGTCGTAAGATTTGTCTTCATTCCAGAACCAAGAAAACTTTTGATATTGTATTTCGAAACATCTGTCACTTTTTTTTGCTTGTTCGTAGTCTTTATACTGTTGTAGAATCGGTTGGAATTTTGTTTGTCTTAAATCAAACAGGACAAATTTTAATTTTTCCTTTGATATATTATTTTCCCTGTAAAAATATTCTTCCAAACGAGGTAATTCTGTTTCTGATGTGTAACAAATAAAATCCGCATCACTCATTTTTAATAGTGATAATAGCGAGTGCATATAGTGACCAAATCTTGATGGTCTACCACCCATTTCAGTACCCCACAAATTACCGTAAATACAGGTTATAAATTTAATTTTCATAGTTGAATTCTTTGTGTATTCCTTGTTCTTTTAATTTGTTGTTCTCAACAATACTGAGAAACTCTTGAGGTATTCTTGTTCTTGAATATAAATTCCAGTTATATGTTTGTCCGTAAAAGTTGTTACACATTTGTTGTGACACATCCGACCAATCATTTCCTATTTGAGGTGCTATTGGTAAAATGGGGCAGTAACTTTGTTTTTTTTGATACACCTTTTGATAGATGTAATCATCAATAGCATAAAATCTCCAGTTCTCACCATCCTCAATTTTTATCACGTCATCATAACAAGATTCGTGGTAAAGAATCATATTGGTTGCAAAAATACCTCTGTGTTCAGGACCCGCAGGAGGAAATGTCGATATGTCTATTAACAGAGGACTTTTTTCACTTCTGTTGACTGGTCTGTTCAAAGTGGGTGACAAATTGAAAACCGCATATTCCAAATCTTTACATTCGTTTTCAATACGACTCAAAAGAGACTTTGCATAAGGCATTACAGTACAATCGTCCTCAATAATTAAGACTTCCTTGTATCCTCTTTCTTTTGCTATTTTGAGAATTGAAGTGTGAGAGTATGTACACCCTACGTGACTATTTTTATCAATAGCCTTAAACAATTCAAAATTCCAACCCAAATAGTCTAACTCTTTTTTTGTTGATTCTAATCTATCAGGTCTCCTTTCGAGATTGATAACAAACTTTGGTATATCTTTAAAAACCATTATAGATTTCCTGTTAATCTATCGCACCAACCTTTTGATGCTGAGTAGGGCCAAACAACCCAATATTTAGGTTTAACTGATGTTTGGAATTCTCTCCAAATTTTACAGTATCCATCAGGGTCTCTCATCATAGATGCAATTTCATTTTTGTCAGCATCTTTTCTAAAAATAGTCTCATCGTCAGGACCGTGGAACGCAACAACCCAATAATCATAATCTTTTTCAGGTACTGAACTGTATCCGACATCAATACAATGTTTGAACACTTGTGCAAAATCTGATTTCCAATCTTCTTCTGTTTCGTAGTTATATGGGTTCGGTGGATATTGTTTATCCAAGGTGTATTGTTGTACTGCTCTTTTCTCAAACAACAAACCAGCATACTTTTCGTAATCTCTCAACGTTCTAACAGAACCAAAACCATAAGGACCATCGTGACCTTCTTGAGTTTCACCATCCATACCAAATAATTTTCTATTTGTTAAATGGGAGTGGTTGTTTTTATCAACCCATTGTTTATCGTCATCCCATTGTTTTGTTCTTCCCTTACGAGTGTATTCGTGCCAAATCAAAGGTTTGTGTGGATGAAACAAATCGTAACCCCAAGTGTAAGCTCTTGCGGCAATTGAAATTTCTTCACCGTGAAAGTAATATTCAGGGTTGTGTTGAACCTCGTTTGAAAATTCACCAACAGTAAAACAGTAATGAGCCGAGTAGAATCTTGCGGTTATTGGTTCTTTTAGTTCTTGCCAACTTGGAATAGTTTCAGGGAGGAAGAACACCGCGCCCTCAGGAATAAATCGGTCGAAAACCATTCTCCAAGGTTCTTGAACTCTTCCTGTAGGGTCATTTTCAGGGTCGAATGATGAAACATAACCTGTTAACAAAGGTTTGGTATAACCTTTTTTTTGTAGTTGTTTAATCATTTTAATCATTTCATCATCCCAGTTTGGGGCAAAACGCATATGAGAGTCGATTTGCATTGTGTACTCTTCACCTTCATACAACTGTTGAGTCAAATTTCTTGCCCAACATACACCTCTTGATTCTTCGTGAGGAATATCTAAAACTCTAAATCTTTTATCTTTTGAAAACTCGTCTAAATTATCAAAACCATCTTCTTCTTTGAATTGCCTAGCAATACCAAATCTTAAATTTTTTGGTCTTTTAGCATTTTCCAACATATTTTTTATAGTTGGAACTAACTCAGGGTCCCTGTAGGATGCAATTTGTACAAATATTTTCATTACACTTTTTTTGTAAAAATAAAAAACCCTCCGTTAAAGTGGAGGGTTTAGTTGTAACTATATTAAATTTTTTTAACAAGGGACGGATGTAGAAATTTGACCCATACCACCTGTTACTTGATATGCAAAAGTACCGTTAGAATACCATCCATTTACAACAGGTATTGAAACTGAAATGTCTTGATACAAGAAGTCACCAATATTAGGTCCTACAGGTGTATTCAATGGAGCATAAACACTACTTGGTGCAACTCCGTAATCCACACAAGCGTCATTTGATGTAGCTCCTGAACCCAAAGTATATTCCCAATGGTTTCTTGTTGGTGTTGGTGTTTGAGTTGTAGTTGGTGTTTGAGTTTGAGTACTTGTTTGTGTTGGAGTGTTAGTTGCGGTATTTGTCGGAGTAGGTGTATTTGTAGAGGTATTTGTCGGAGTAGGTGTATTTGTAGAGGTATTAGTTGGTGTTTGAGTATTTGTAGAGGTATTAGTTGGTGTTTGAGTATTTGTTGTAGTATTAGTTGGAGTTGGAGTGTTTGTAGAAGTATTAGTTGGTGTGTTAGTTGGTGTAGGTGTATTGGTTGGTGTTGGTGTCAATGTTGGACACAAAACATAATCAACAACGAATCCATTCGAATCTAATTCTACGACAACATTATTATACTCGTAGTAACCTTCCATATCTATTGTGACAGGTCCTACAGCGTTATGGTAGAAATATAGGTTTTCATCAAAGTTATTATCATTACCATAAATTGTTGATGGACCAAATAGTTCAGAACAAGCTTGCAATTCAGTAGCTCCTGAGAATCCTGCAAATGGATATCTAACTAGATTTGTCGGACTTGGTGTTTGAGTTTGTGTTGAAGTGTTTGTTGGTGTTGGGGTATTTGTACCAGTGTTAGTTGGTGTTACAGAGCTTGTATTAGTTGGCGTTACTGTACTTGTATTTGTCGGTGTTACCGTACTAGTGTTTGTAGGGGTTGGTGTTGGTGTATTAGTCGCTGTTTTAGTTGGTGTTGGGGTTGAAGTGTTTGTCGGTGTATTGGTTGGCGTTTTAGTTGGTGATGGTGTAATGGATGGTGTTGGTGTATTAGAAGCTGTCGGAGTTACTGGCGGGAATGCACCATAATCATCAATTGTAAAATCAATTAATCGAGCCGCTTGAAAAGTACCATTAACTAACCAAATATTTCTTACTTGGTTGGGCTCGAGTACGATATCGTACTCCCACATATTATTTGCACACTCCTGATAAGAGAAAACTAAAATATCAGAGGTATTATTTGTCAGAACATATTTTGTACACGCCATTTTTTTTATTTAATAATAAATATTCGTTTTTACTACAATGCTCGAAAAATTTTCAAATTTGTGTCATACTAGGTGTTTGAGTATTTGTTCGAGTTGGTGTTTGAGTAGGTGTTTGAGTTCTTGTATTTGTCGGTGTGCTTGTTGTTGTTGGTGTTGGTGTCGGGGTGGCAGTTCTTGTTGGTGTTTGTGTTCTTGTAACAGTGGGGGTTGGCGTCATCGCAAACTCACAAGGGAAACTTTGAGCCTCGATATAAATTGCAAAGTCATAAAGGAATGTAACATCCGTGAATATCATAACCCCAGCACCCAAGGTTTCGATTTCCTGACAGAAATAATAACCCAATGAGTCGTGGAATCCAATTGAATTACCTAAAAATCCAGTATTATAACCAATTTCCATAGTGTATGTACCGAATTGGTTTGATTGGAACAATCCACTATAACCTGTATCGATTGGGAAGTCGGTACCTGAGACAAACTGAACACTTGCTGTGTTGAATGTCAAACTTGTGATTGTCATTCCATTTGCACTGTTGAACAATTGAATGTCTTGGAAAATCAAGTTTGGTGTTCTTGTTACAGTTGGAGTGTTTGTTGCTGTAGGTGTGATAGTTGCGGTATTTGTTGGTGTTGGAGTACTTGTCCTTGTAGGAGTCGGAGTAAGGTAAACCACAGGAACAATTGCTCCACAATCATAACAATCGGGGTCAATCAAATTGTATCTATTCTTTAATAAATTAAAGTTGTGTTTAATCATCGAAGCGTCCAAAGGCTCTGTATACATTCTGAATGCACTCACGTCACCAATAAAACTTCCGCCAAAAATTTCTTCGAGTTTTATATTCGTTGATAAACCTGAATAAATTGTGTGAGTCAAATCTTCAGTTGTCAGACACTCAGGGTCCTGTTGATAAACAATATCCAAGACATCCTCAGGACAACCACCTGAGAAAGTTAAGTTGTCTTTTAAACCTTGTGTTCCTCCACCTAGTGAAATATTAAAAGGAACTCCCACCTGTTTTTCTTTGTAAGTGTTCAACGGTCGACAAACTATTTCTTCAAAGTCATCAACAGTCATAAAAATTCTTCCGTTGATGAAAACTTTTAGTTTACCTAATCTGTATTCTTTTTGTTGTATCCAATAGTCAGAAATACCAACATTAATAGTTGTGACTGGCTTGTCTTTAGGAAAATGTGTAATTGGTGGGATAACCAAACTAACACTATTATTTGCAGGAGTTGCGGTATAGATTGTTTCGACAGTTTGTCCATTACCACCCAAGGCGTATTGGTCTTTACAATCCAAATAGTTGTCTCTTTGGAAGACAACGTCTACCTGTACCCAATGTTCATTTTGAACATAAGTTGTTCCTGAACAGAAATCAAAAATTCCTTTTGTCGAACACCATTCAATTACGGTTGTACCTGTTACAAATGTTGTTCCTGTCTCACAAGTTCCTGTTGTGATACAACTACCTGTAACAAGAAACTCCTTTACGCAAACACGTGGGTTACCCGTATCACCACTCAACCTCACTGACATAGCATTAGAGACCCCATCCCAAAGTGGGTCCAATTCAGGGTATTTGGCAAACACCTCGCAACTACAACCACAACCACAATTACAACTTTGAGAAGTACCTCCCGACTGTTGATAAACGTGGATACATTCCGAAGAACCTGTGTAACCTGTGGTATGACAAGCGCAAGTTCTCATACAATTCAAACCTTCTGTTACACGAGTATATCCCGAATCAGTTTTTGGGTGGCCATCGGCATAATGATAAAACTTGTTTTCGGACCTTGTTCCTAAATAAAAGAATGTCCCCTTGTTATTTGGATAACGATTATTTAATCCAACATTTGTATCTCCTGTCCAACGATACTTTAATAAAAACTCGGCGGTCCAACCCAAATCTTGTCTAACGGGCCAAACTTCATAGTCATAACCCTCAAGTTTCCAAAACCCTTGGAAGAATCCGCCCTGAAGTGTTGCGATAGTTCCGACATTTCCTGGTTCATAGTTCCAAGTAATTGGGTATTGATATGAATCGTCATTCCATAGTCTGTTTGCAGATGTTGTGTTACCTGATATCGGATGCATTTTGAATCTTCTATCGTACTTGTATCTGTTATATGTGTCGGCTGAAGATGTGTATAGACCAGTTGTCGCAGTTATTGAAACACCCGACATCACAGTTGTTAGTTGATTATCAATACCTGTTAATCCAACGTCACAAATGGTGTGGGCACAAACACAGAAGTTTGGGTCAATATCTGTTGGGTTGTAATAATTTTCAGAAACAATCGTTTGGTAAACAAAATTATCGTAGTTGGGTGCAACTGTAGTCCCCGTAGAATTAAAATCGAATTTAAAGGGCATTCTATTACCATCTTCCTCAGCGATGAGAAGAGGGGAGAAAATTACCTCCTCGTGGTAATCCTTTTCATCTGAAGCTAAACAAAAATCCGTAATTTGATTGAAGGGTATCAACCCAATTCTACGGTAGTTGTACTGGTTAATATTTTGATATGCCATAAACTAATTGATAAATACCTTGTGAAGATGTATTTATAGATAAAAATACCAATGATTAAACTTAACGAAGAATACTTTGACTCTCGTTACTACTTTTTGTTGAGAGAAAAAAAGGACGGAGGTCACTTATGGTTTTCTGTTTCTACTACTCTTGCGGAAGCTCGTGAGCAAGATGACTACGTAAAATTTCCAAAAGATATGGTTGACAGAGTTCAAAAATATTTGGATAAATTGGTTAAAATTAGAAAGCCAAAAACCCAAAAAGAAGTAAAAAGTGAATTGGAAGAATTGGTTGATGGAGATGGAACAATGAACAGTTCAAGAATACCAATCTTGGACCCACGACTTTTTCCGAAAAAGACTATGGACCAAACAGTTGTTGCAACTACACAACCTGGTGGTTATTTATTCCGAGCTACTCGTGGAGGTAGAACATATTACTCTGAGGGTAAAGTAAAAGAAGAAGATATGTCAGGGGCGTTCGGTTATGAAGAAACCAAAGATTTACCACCAAAAGAAACAATCAAAGTTCTTAAAAAAATGGGTGTTGATAATGCGGTTAAAAGAGCGAAAGAGTTTGGTAAAGACCCAAAAATAAATCAGGGTAAAAGAAAAAAAGGTTCGAAAATGAGAATCCGTCTACAAGAAAAAGACGAACTCGAAGAAGCCAGAAAAAAAGAGATGGAAAAATTGGTTAGAGAAATTCTTTTGAAGAAAAACAAAAAAGAAAAAGATATTACTAATAAAAAAGAGACTCAAGACTTATCCAAAAACAAAAGTACTGAAAATATTTTGAAAAAAATAAAAAAAGAACTTAACAATAAAATTATCGACTCCAAAGGTGAATAATAGTTTATACGATACTAACTTAGGTGTGATTCAAATCCCTGATACTTTGAGGGACCATTTACGTGTTTGTTTTTCTCAATGTAATGGTGCTGACGAAAATATAGAGGGATTCAAAAGAAATCAGGAGTTACAATCACAGGAACAAATTGACTACAAACAACTTAAAAGAATCAAAAATTTTTTTGATAATTTTGAAGGAACTCAGGAAGATTTACCTTGGATATTAAATGGTGGAGGTGTTATGAAAGGGTGGGTTGAAAATGCGTTGAGACTTATGAGGGACAACGCAAAAAAACAAATGGACCAAAGACCCGATGACTCAAAACTTAATCATTCTGATTTAAAGAATGACACGTCATCACTACACAGACCTTCACAACAACATAAAAAAACTTCAGAAAGACACGCAACTTCTGTCTTTGAATCTGAAGTAGTTTCTAGCCTAAAAAGAATAAACGAAATAATCTCAAAAATTTAAAATATGTCTAGTGCAAATCCTTACAACATTGATTTAAGTCAGACTGAAGCAAATCAATTGACAGCTATAGCAGATGCTGAGAGAAAAAAACTTATTACTCGTAATGACTTCGCAGATAACGTAGATGAATATGGTGTTACCAATTCACAAGCTCTTGCTGATGGTGATGATATGGGTAGAGGGACAGGTGTTTTCTTAGATGTGTACAATGATAATGGTGGAACTATTGTCGATATCGCAGAAAGAAAAAATGGAATTAAAATTAACAAATTCAATAAGTTTAAAACTTATCCAAATTTTTAATGAAACTAACAAACGTTTTTAAAGGGTTGTTGAATGAAATCGCGTCACTCGATTCGATTCAAGATGCAATCAAGAAAAAACAAATTTGTATCATCTACTACGATGGTGATGAACCAGGTGGTAAGGGATTGAGACAAATTGAACCCGTTTGTTTAGGTCGAAGTTTGAGAAACAACTTAGTACTCAGAGCTTGGGATGCTGAAGGTGCGTCTCATAGGGGGTATTTAGGAACAAGGCCTATGCCAGGATGGAGACTTTTTAAAGTTGATAAAATACTATCTTTCAAACCAACAGGAGAAGTTTTTACAACACCGAAACCAAATTACAATCCAAGTGGTGACAAAAGTATGACTTCAGTTATTATTAATGCTAAATTCTTATAGAAATGGATATTGAAAAATTAATGTTGTCCAAAGCGATTATGGACAGACACAACCAAATAGGGAGAGGACAAACAGGAAATTCTCCCTCAACAATGCAACTCGAAAATTTTGATGCACCACAGGCCAAGTATAACATACCTCAAGATATTTTGGAAAGCGCCCCAAGACCAGCGGCAGCACCTGTTTCAAATCCTACACGAACTTTTGCAAAACCCTCAGTGGACGCAATCAAAAACTCTAGATTACCAGATGAAATCAAACGATTGATGATTGAACATCCAATCGACACACCAAATACAATGTCAGGTCCTACTCTTTCAGATGATTTAGTTGAAAAGGCCGCAAGACTAATGAAAAACAATCTGTTTGAGGAACAAAAAACCCCAAGTAGTAAGTCATCAACAGTTCCACCATCCTCTGATTTGAAACAAATGATTAAAGAGGCTGTAAGGGAAGTTATGTTAGAAAATAATATGTTGGTGGAGTCAACAGAAAAAACTACAGACACATTCAAGTTTCAAGTGGGTAAACACATTTTTGAGGGTAAATTGACTAAGATAAAAAAGTTGTCATAGTTCTTTCTTAAGTCGAACATATATCTTATATTTTGTTTCAAACAAAGTATTATATATGTCAAAAATTAATGTATTATGTATTCCGTCTGACCGTTCTGGTGTTGGGAAATTTCGCTCAGTTGAACCTCACGTATTTTTACAACAAAAATATCCTGACGACTTTTTCGTAGAGATTGATTACAAACCCCCCTTTGACAATTTAGATTTTTATAAAAAATATGAAATTGTACATTTCCACAGAAGTATTAGCCCTAATTTCGAAGCGTCATACGGACTTGTCGACAAATTGAACAAAATGGGTATTATCACAATTTGTGATATAGACGATTATTGGGCACCCACAAAAGACCACCCAATCCACGATATTATTATGTACAACAAAATCAACGAGAAGATTGTTGAAAGTTTGAAAGGTGCACAATACATCACAACGACAACAAAAGTGTTTGCGGATGAGATTAAAAAAATTAATAAAAATGTTGTTGTTTTCCCAAATGCAATTAATCCACTGGAGCCTCAGTTCAGAGAAGTTACACAAGAATCAGACAAGGTTAGAATTGGTTGGTTAGGTGGTTCATCACACATTTCAGACTTGAAATTGTTAGATAAATCATTCAACAAGTTGATGCATTTAAAAGACAAGACTCAATTTGTTTTGTGTGGTTTTGATACTAGAGGAACAATAACCGAAATCAATTCTGCCACAGGTGAACAAACTCAAAGACCCATCAAACCTGAAGAATCAGTTTGGGCACGGTACGAAGAAATTTTTACTCAGAATTACAAAACAATTTCTCCTGAGTTCAAAGCAAAACTGATGAAGTTTGAACAAACGGACTATCCTGAGTTTTCAGACCAACCATACAGAAGAGTGTGGACATTACCTGTTACATCATACGCTAAAAACTATTCAAAATTTGACGTATCTTTGGCGCCAATCAAAAACCATATGTTCAATAGAATGAAGTCTCAGTTGAAAGTTATTGAGGCGGGTTTCTACAAAAAAGCAATAGTTGCTTCCAATATTGGTCCATATACCATAGATTTGAAACATTGTTTAGATAAAGGTCAGTTCACAGATGGAAACGCAATGTTGGTTAGCGAATTTGATAATGTTCACGGTTGGGCAAAATATTTGGAAAAACTAATTAAAAATCCTAATATGGTAAAAGATATGGGCGAAAGACTATATGAGACCGTGAAAGACCAATACGATTTGAACAACGTAACAAGAGAACGTGCAGAATTTTACAAAAGTTTGATTAAGTAATATGATTAAAATACCAATACATAAAATTTTATTTTTAGACATCGAAACAGTTGGTCTTGAAAAAAACTATGATGAGTGTGCAAAAAAACATCCATTAGTTTCTCATCAATTTGACAATTATTTTGATTGGTTTCTAAAAAGATTTCCTGAAGACAAAGAAATTACTGAAGACCAAAAAAACAAAGTATTTGCAACAAGGGCAGCACTTGTACCCGAGTTTGCAAAAATTGTTTGTTTGAGCGTTGCGTTTGTTATGGAAAATGGTGAAGTAAAAAAACAAAGTTTTTCAAACGACAACGAGAGAGATTTGTTAATTGATTGTCAAAAGTTATTGGACAGATGTGGTAGATTAGATTTTTGGTTATGTGGACACAATTTGAAAAATTTTGACATCCCTATGTTGGCCAAAAGAATGATTATTAATGGATTGGAACCACCATCCATTTTACCATCTTATGATACCAAACCTTGGGAGATGAAAGTAATTGATACTCGAGAAATTTGGCAATACGGTGCCTACACGCACATAGGTTCTTTGGACCTACTTTGTGCTTGTATGAATGTTCATACATCCAAAGCTGGTGAAGTGACTGGTGACAAAGTACATCAAGCGTATTGGTATGAAAATAAATTGAAAGAAATTACCGAATATTGTGAAAGAGATGTTCAGGTATTAATTGATGTGGTACAAAAATTTAAACAACTACTATGAAAGATATTGATTTAAACAATGAAGAGTTGAATGAGGAGGTGAAAAACTTATTCGACGAAATAAAAAAAATTGGAGAACAAGAAGGTCACGATATGATGAAAGATATCGAAGAAAGGCTTGGATTTTCGTTTTACGAATTTGAATCCGCTCTCCACGACGCTTTAAATAAAAGAGCATTACTTTACAAAAAACTTCATCCTGATGCAACTCCCCCAAGTTACGCTTACGATACTGATTCGGGTTTTGACTTAACATCTGTGGAAGAAGTTTCTTTCCAACCATTTGAAAGAAAATTAGTTCCTACAGGTCTTTCGTTTGATATTCCTGAAGGATTTGAAATTCAAATAAGAACAAAAAGTGGACTTGCATTGAAACAAGGTCTTGTAGTATTAAACAGTCCTGGTACTATTGACCAAGGATATACTGGTGAGATTAAAGTAATTTTGATGAATATGAACAATGTCGGAATTACCGTAAACAAAGGACAAAAAATTGCTCAGGGAGTTTTGTGTTCAGTTGAGTCAGGTAAAAAAATATATTTTGAAGAAGTTTCTGAATTTGAAGATAAAGACAGAAGTGATAATGGTTTTGGTTCAACAGGAATTTGATATGGAATTAAAATATAAAAACAACCTGAGTCCTGTTTCACCCGAAGGGATAAAAAATTATTTGATTGACATTGATGGTACCATAACAGAAGATGTTCCGAATGAAGATTTACTTAGAATGGCTTCCGTTTATCCATATGATGGTTCTGTTGAAATGATTAATAAATGGTTCGATGATGGTCACATAATCACTTTTTTCACTTCAAGAACCGAAGAACATAGAAACGTAACAGAACTTTGGTTAGCCAAACACAGTTTCAAATACCACCATTTGTTAATGAACAAACCTCGTGGTGGAAATTACCATTGGATTGATAATCATATTGTTAAAGCAACTCGATATGGAGGCAAGTGGACAGAACTAAAAAAGAAAGAACATTTAATCGAAGTATTTGAATGATTACTATTGGATATTCAACAAGAGAACACAATCCTAAATTCATCGAATACCTGAAAAAGTCATCAGGTTTTGCAAAGAATGTTGAGGTTATTGAAAAGGTAAACAACGGTGAAAAGTCACTACCGCAGGTTTACAATGAAATATTAAACGAGAGTAATGGTGACATTGTTATTCTTTGTCACGATGACATTTATTTTGACACCACTAGTTGGTATTACAAAATAGAAAAACATTTTCAGAAAAGTGACTATGGAATTTTGGGTGTTGCTGGTACAAAAAAAATGCCTGAGAATGGTTGTTGGTGGACCGACCCGAAAAAGATGTATGGTATTGTAAACCACGAAAGTGGTGGTAAAAAATGGGTGTCAAAATACTCACCATCTTTAAGTAAGAACATAGACGAGGTTGTTGTTTTGGATGGTGTTTTTTTGGTAGTTAACAAAACAAGAATTAAGAAAAACTTTGTTGAAGATTTTAACGGATTTCATTTTTATGATATATCATTTTGTTTTGAAAACTTTTTAGAGGGGGTAAAAATTGGGGTTCTATATGATGTTAGAATTACCCACAAATCTATTGGACAAACAAACGAAAAGTGGGAAGAAAATAGAATTAAATTCGCTGAAAAATATGCTCAGAATTTACCACAAAGAGTTGAACTTACAGAGGATAATAAATTAAAAATTTTATTTACCTGTTTGTCTTTCAAAACTTTTACAGGTTCAGAACTTTATGTTTATGAATTGGCAAGAGGTATGAAAAAATTAGGACACGATGTTACAGTGATGTCTGAAATTGGAGGTCCTTTGACTGACTTGGCAAAAAAACAAGGTATTAAAGTTCACCCGTTGTCCGAACCAATCGGATATAAAAAGGGTGACGGTGTTTGGAAATTTAATGATGAAGTTTCTCAACCTAATGTTATGTATAGAATCTCTGAAATACCTTTCGACATAATACACTGCCAACACAAACCAGTCACTGAATTCATTTGCAAAGTGTACCCTGACATTCCGAAAATTTGTACAATACATTCAGAAGTTATTAATCTTGAAGAACCATTCAAGCACGAATCAATAAAGGAATGGGTTGCGATTAGACCTGAAATAGAACAGTTCTTGATTATTGAACACGATATACCGGAAGATGAAATCAAAGTAATTTATAATCCAATTGATAACGAGAAGTTTCAAAAATCGCCCAAAGAAGAGAATTACCTATTGTTTGTTGGTACGGTTGATTACCTGAGAAAACCTACAATTTTTGATTTAGTAGAAAAAACAAAAGAAAATAATTTGGAGTTTTGGGTTGTGGGTGAAAACAAATCTGACTATTTGGATAAATTGATAGAAAATCCTCACGTCAAATATTTTCCTGCAACTTGGCAAGTTGAGAAGTTTGTTTCGAACTGTAAACAAACTGCAGGTATTCAATTAGGAAGAACAACTATTGAGGGTTGGATAAGTGGAAAACCAGGTTGGATATATAGAGTAGATTCAAACGGTGATATATTGGATATCAATTTATATGAACCCCCTACAGATTTAGAAAAATATTTTTATCTTAATGTAGCTAAGTCTATTGAAAAAGAGTATAAGAAAATTTTAATATGGTAATTCTAACAACAACATATAATTGTGAAAATTTTATTGAGAGGTCAATCTACAGCATAATGAGTCAGAAATTCAAAAATTTTACTTGTTATATTACTGACGACTTATCTACTGATAAAACAGTTGAAAAAATTAAAGAAATAATCAAAAGTGATGACAGATTCGTTTTAATAGAAAACACAAAAAAAATGTACCAACCTGGTAATTACGACCAAGTTATTCGTGGTTTGGATATTCCTGATGAAGAGGTCTGTGTTGAGGTTGATGGTGATGACTGGTTACCAAATTCAAATGTTTTGAATTTTATTAATGAAATATATTCTGATTCTGATGTTTGGATGACTAGTGGTTCTTTCAAATACCACGATGGGAGACCTGGTTTTTCCAATAAACCAAACACTCTATGGGATGTACGTAATCAAACTTTTACTTTGTCACATATGAGAACTTGGAAATCTTGGTTATGGAAAAAAATAGAACAAAATGATTTAAAAGACCAAAGTGGGGAATATTGGTCTGTGGCCGGAGACTTATCTTTTATGTTTCCAATGTTTGAGATGTCAGGAGAAAAACATTTTAGATATATACCTGAAATTCTCTACGTTTATAATGAATCAAACCCTTTGAATGACCATAAGGTAAATTTGTCAGTGGTTCAAAAAACAACCTCCAAAATAAGAGGGATGAAACCATACAAAAGATTGTCTGAGAACCAAACCATAAACCCCATTGATTTGATTACCAATCAAAGATTCGATGTTGTGGTTAAATATTTGTACGCTAAGTCTTTGATTAAAAATTATCACACAGAAATTTATAAAAATTTTTACAAAGAACACCTATTTAAGTGGAATGGTTTTTTTGAGAAAAATAATCCTCAAAAAAACTCATTCGAAATTTTTGATAAAGTATTTAAAGAACTTATAAATAGTTTATCAGAAAAGGGATTTGACCCAAATGAATCCAAAATACCAGTTGTAAATAACAAATTTATAGTTAATGGAGCACATAGATTAGCCGCAAGTTTGGCATTAGGTAGAGAGGTTTACACAGAAGAATCCACAAGTTTCAAAGACGGTCAACTTATATGTTCTTGGGAGGATGAATTTAAAAAATTAAATCTGAGTGAAACATTATGTGACAGGGTTGCTTTAGAATTTGCCAAATTAAAGAAAAACACACACATTGTTAGTGTTTTTCCATCGGTAAATGGAAACCTTGAAATTCCACTCTCAATTCTGAAAAAATACGGTTCTGTGTTTTATTACAAACAAATCGAATTAGTTAAAAATGGACCCTTAAATTTTATGAGGGAGTTATATTCAGGTGAACAATGGGCTGGTAATCATTACAACAACTATGTTGGATTCAGACAGAAAGAGTCACTATGTTTTACAAAAAACGCACCAACAACAATATTTTTGGTTGAGTTTGAAAATTTGGAACAAAGTGTAAAAGCAAAAGAAGAGATAAGAGCAAAATTTAATTTAGGAAAACACTCAGTACACATCAACGATACGCACGAACAAACAGTACGATTAGCTCAATGTGTATTTAACAAAAATTCATTGAGATTTCTATGTGATAGTACTCCACAAAATTATCTCAAATTCAACACTTTTCTAAACGAGTTTAAAAATTATATAGAAAAAAATAATTTAGATATTGACGAATATGCTGTCACAGCAAGTTCAGTACTTTCTGTCTATGGATTAAGAGAAGGTCAGGATTTAGATTATATCCATAATGAAACATTACCAACTTTAAATTTGGGAAAAGATATTCAATCACACAACTCATATGGTTTAGGAAAATATGATTTTAATTATGATGAAATAATTCACAACCCTGATAATCATTTTTACACACAGGGTGTAAAATTTGTTTCACCCAGAATTGTTAAAGACTTGAAACAAAAAAGAAAGGAACCAAAAGACATATCAGATATAAATTTATTAGACAAAATTATTTAATATGCCAATATCAAATGAGTTAGAATTAATTTTTATTCACATTCCTAAGAATGCTGGAACTGCTATAACTAATAGTAAGATTGCTAAATTTTTTTCGGGAGGGCATCAATCGGCTAAAGAAATAATGAATCAATACCCAATTGAATGGAACAAATATTTTAAATTTGCGGTTGTAAGAAATCCTTGGGATAGATTAGTATCAAACTATGAGTATTCCATTATGGAAAAAAGTTATTGGCATCACGTCAGTGAAAACAACCCTGGAGCAACCCATTTTGATTATCATACTTTGAAAAATAAATCTTTCGAAGATTGTGTCAATATATTATACAAAAACAGAGAGTCTTTAAGACACCAAGGATGGCTACCACAATATGTTTGGATTTCTGACAGTGATAAAAATATTTTGGTTGATAAAATTTTTTATCACGAAAAATTGGAAACTGATGAAGAATTTAACAAAACGATACCTGACTTGGAAAAGGTCAACGTCAGTACAAGAAAAAGTACGAATTATAAAGACTATTATACCGATGAGTTAATAAATAAAGTTTCGGAAATATATGATTATGACATAAAATTGTTTAAATTTGAGTATTGAATTATGATTTATTGGTTTACAGGTCAACCAGGCCACGGAAAAACAGTCCTAAGTAACTTACTTAAAGAATACATAGAGACAACTTATCACAAAGAGGTTATTCACATTGATGGGGATGACATAAGAGAAATATTTCAAAATAAAGATTACTCTAAAGAAGGTAGAATCAAAAATATTACTTTTGCACAAAATTTAGCACACTTCTGTAATACTAAAGGTTTTGATGTTGTTGTAAGTGTTGTTTCACCGTATAAAGAAGTTAGAGACTTTTTCAAGGAAAAAATGGGAACAAATATTGTTGAGTTTTATGTACACACATTTGAAGAGCGGGGTAGGGAGCACTTCCACGTAGCCGACTACGAACCTCCAACAGATAATTTTATCGAGGTTGATACAACCTATGATTCACCACAAGAATCATTAAATTACATTACTAGCGGTGTTGGTATATGAAAAAAAATACATACTTCTGCGACATTGATGGAACAATATTCAAATACAGAAAATTTGAAGATATGACAACCACAAATCCTGAAATAATTGAGTCGATGAGAAAACAACTAAAAATATGGTACGGTGATGGTCACCATATTGTTTTGACAACAGCAAGACCCGAAGAATATAGACATCATACTCTAATGGAATTATTTAATAATGATGTGAAATATCATCAACTTGTTATGGGAATTGAAAGAGGTCCTCGTTATTTACTGAATGATATGGACCCCAATGTGGATGGTGAAAGAGCAATTGCAGTAAATTTAACACGAGATAAAGGTATGGATTAATATGGTAGACTGGATAAAAAAGTTACACGTAGAATCGTCACTTAAAAGGAAAGATGGACAATTCGCAATGTTTGTAGGTAGATGGCAACCTCTTCACAAAGGTCATCAGTCATTGTTTCAAGAAGCAATGAACGAAGGTAAAAATGTCCTGATATGCATCAGAGACGTAGAACCTGATGAAAAAAACCCGTTTTCGGCCGAGGATGTTAGAAAAAACATTTTGGACCACTACTCAGAGGAAGTCATCGAAGGAAAAGTAAAAGTTATGGTTATACCTGATATCTGTTCAATTGAATTTGGTAGGGGCGTTGGATACGATATTATAGAACGTATGCCCCCCGAAGAAATTGGTGAAATTTCTGCAACAAAAATCAGAGAACAAATGAAAAAAGAAGGAAAACTTTAAAATGGTACAAGTAAAACGACACATAGCAAAAACTTTAACTTGGCGTATTGTAGGTACAATAGACACAATGCTTCTTGGTTGGTTGGTTACTGGTAACTTGAAGTTGGGTTTAGCCATTGGTGGTTTTGAAATAATAACTAAAATGATACTATATTTTTTTCACGAGAGAATATGGTATCGTTACATTAAATTTGGATTAGAAAAAGATGAATCAAGAAATTGAAAAATATTTAGACTCGGAAATTTGGTTTAATTACTCAAATTTTTACAATGAAGTTGCAGAAAAAAAATACAGAGTACTTGTCGAGTTGGGAACTTGGAAAGGTTATTCTATAATGTATTTAGCAAAAAAACTTAAACAACAAAACTACGACTTCGATTTGTATGGTGTCGATTTGTTTGACGACTCAAAAATTCACGAACTTGAAGGAAATGACTATCTGAAACCACAAATCAAATATTTGTGGGATGTTTATAATGAGAATTTAGTTCGTTCTAACGTCAGAGAAGTTGTTAAAGATATTAAGAAGAACTCTTGGGAGGCGGCAAATGAATTTGAAGATGAATCTGTTGATTTTATTTTCATCGATGCTGACCACAAATATGAGTCAGTTGTGAAAGACATTCAGGCTTGGTTACCGAAATTAAAGGTAGGTGGTGTTATGAGTGGACACGACTTCACCCAACCAACTGCGGGTGTAAAAAAAGCGGTAGAAGAACTGTTACCTGATTTCAAATTGGGAACGGATGAAATTTGGATTTATATTAAATAATTTATGAAAAAAGTATATTTTGCCGATACTTCTTGGGGGGACTCGGAAACATTAGTTAGAAACATTATAGAACAAACCCCTAACGGTTCAGGAATTTGGGAAGATGTTACATACACATTTAATAAATCTGACGCGGATTATATCATTGTCCAAGATGGTACACCAGAACAAGTCGACGAATCTAAAGTCATTTCTTTTGGTAGAGAACCAAAACACGTAACAGTCGCTTATTACGAATGGAAAGAAAATTCTTACGGTAATTATCACCACGAATTTGGTAACTCTTGGCTCCCATCGACTTGGTGGATTAAACACCCATTCAATGAGTTGTTTGATTTAAACCCAAATAAAACAAAAAAACTTTCAGCCATCGATTCAGGTAGAATTATGACCCAATATCATCATTTTAGAAAAGAATTGGTTACGAAACTAATGAACAATTATTCACAAGATGTTGATGTTTACGGTCATATTAGACCAGGTCACGGATTACCACCAAGAGATAAGAAAAATGGACTAATTGATTACAAGTACAATTTAGTAATCGAAAATGGTAAAACTGATTTTTATTTCAGTGAGAAATTTGTTGACCCAATATTGTTACTTACAATGCCAATTTATTCGGGATGTAAACAAATCAGTAAATTTTTCCCAAAAGGAAGTTATATTGAATTTGATGACTCTAAAGGTGTTGATTACGCAATACAACAAATTTTAGAAATTTCAAATTCAAACTATCGTGAAGAAAATATTGAGAACTTGAAAGAAGCGAGGGATTTGGTTCTGAAGAAATACAATATTTGGCCGACAATAAAAAAAGCAATCGATGATAAAAAAATATTATAATGGAAAAGATATATTCTAAAGTTGACCCATCAAAATTACTACATTTAATTGTAAGGAAAGATGATATCACACTAGGGAGACAAGATGTTATTTCTGAAGAAAACTTCATTCAATGTTCCATTCTTAATATGGAAGAAGGTAAAACATTTAAACCTCATAAACACATTTGGAAAGAAAGAACTCGTAATGTTATTGCACAAGAAAGTTGGGTTGTAATCCAAGGCTCTGTTAAATGTATTTTCTATGATATTGATGATACCGTAATTGTAGAACCAATACTAAATGTTGGTGATGCAAGTTTTACTTTAGAAGGTGGACACAATTACTATATTTTGGAAGACAATACTTTAGTATATGAATATAAAACAGGTCCTTATGAAGGTCAAAAATTAGATAAAACATTCATTGAATAATATGGTTAAATTACATTTAGGTTGCGGTAAAAGAGACTTTGGTTTTGATTGGGTTCATATTGATGGTGCAGATTTTCCACACATCGTAAGTAATGACATTACTGAATTAAATTTTGAAGATAATAGTGTCGATTTAATCTACACTTCACACACATTAGAATATTTTGATAGAGATGAGGTCAATGAGGTGTTAAAAGAGTGGAAACGGGTTTTAAAACCAAATGGTATGTTAAGAGTTGCGGTACCTGATTTTGAATCTATGGTTAGCTTGTATACCAAAGGATATGAGTTAGAGAAATTCTTAGGCCCAATGTATGGTAAAATGGATATGGGGGATGTTAAAATCTATCATAAGACTTGTTATGATTTTAAGTCTCTCAAAAAAGTTTTAGAAACAAATGGATTTACCGATATTAGTTTGTATGATTGGAGAGACACAGAACATTCACACGTAGATGACCATTCCCAAGCATACATTCCACATATGGATAAAGATGACGGAACATTGATTAGTTTGAATGTCGAATGTAAAAAACAATGAGATGACACCAACATTTGAAATTGTACAAGAATTTGAATCAAAGGTAGCGGAGTTTTTTGGTGCTCCTTACGCGGTTGCCTTTGATAGTTGTACACACGGAATCGAAGTTGTATTACGATACTTAAAAACCAAAAAAATAACCGTACCAACAAGAACATATCTTTCAATACCATTTCTAGCAAACAAACTTAACATTGAGCTTGAATGGAAAACTGAAGTTTGGCAAGATTATTATTTCTTAACAGATAATGTTATTGACGCCGCTGTATTATGGAAAAAAGATTCATACATACCAGGTACTTTTATGGGGATTAGTTTTCAATACCAAAAACACTTATCTTTAGGTAGAGGTGGGGTTGTTTTATTAGATAACGAACACGATAAAAATGAAATAAAAAAAATGTCATATGACGGTAGACTACCTATGATACCTTGGAGGGAACAAAACATCAACACATTTGGGTATCACTATTATATGACACCAGAAACCGCGAAATTAGGTTTAACAAAATTAGAATCGGCGATTAATACAGAACCAAAAAAATGGGTTGTAACTGATTGGCCAGACTTAACAGAAATGGATATTTTTAAAAAATGAGTAAAGTAGCTTTTATAACAGGAATTAATGGTCAAGACGGTAGTTACTTGGCAGAACACTTACTAAGTATGGGTTATGAAGTTCACGGTATGGTTAGAAGAAATTCTATGTCCGAAAACCAAGACTCAAGAGTATTTCACTTAACCGACCAAATAACAACTCACTATGGTGATTTGATGGATGAAAGTTCTATAGATAGAATTTTAGAAAAGGCTAGACCTGACGAGATTTACAATATTGGTGCACAAAGTCACGTAAGAATCTCATTTGATATACCACAGTTTACAGTAAAGACAAATGCTCTTGGTGTGTTGAATATGTTAGAGTCTTACAGAAGAGTTGTTCCCAACGCTAAATTCTACCAAGCGTCATCCTCTGAAATGTTTGGTAATAGTGTTGATTCAGACGGGTTCCAAAGAGAAACCACTGCAATGCACCCTGTTTCACCATATGGATGTTCAAAATTATTTGGATATTCGATTGTTAGAAACTACAGAAAGGCATATAATCTTCACGCAACAAACGGTATTTTGTTCAACCACGAATCACCGAGAAGAGGTTCAAATTTTGTAACTAATAAAGTTGTGAAAACCGCAGTTCAAATAAAACTTGGTATGAAAAACGTATTGGAACTTGGTAATTTAGATTCATACAGAGATTGGGGTCACTCAAAAGATTATGTCAAAGCTATGCACAAAATAATCAATTACGAAACACCAGATGATTTTGTAGTCTCAACAATGGAAACACATTCAGTGAGGGATATGACAAAATATGTGTTTGAATCATTAGGTATGAATTATGAAGATTACGTAATTCAAAATCAAATTTTTATCAGACCAGAAGAATTACAATATCTAAAAGGAGATTCAACCAAAGCCAGAACAATTTTGGATTGGAAACCTGAGTATACATTCGAATCTATGTTGGACGAAATGGTCGAACATTGGTATAACTACTTTGGAAAATAATAATGAGAAGAAAACAAAGCAATTCCCCAACACCAACCCCAAGTGGTGAGGACATTTATAAATCCAAAAAAGAATTGATTTCATCAATTATAAAAAAGAAAACTAAGGAAAAATTCTTGAGTGAAAGTCAAAGGGTTTATTATGACAAGTTATCGAAAAGTGAAATCACGATTTGTTCAGGTCCTGCAGGTGTTGGTAAATCATACATCGCAATGAAAGCTGCAATTGATTTGTTGGCAGACCCGTTTACCGCATATGAAAAATTGATTATTGTACGACCCGCAGTAGAAGCCGAAGAAAAATTAGGGTCTCTACCAGGAAATGTCGAAGAAAAATTGGACCCATATATTTTTCCGTCATACTACCTTCTAAACAAAATTATTGGAAAGGAGTGTAGAGAGAAACTAAAAGATTTGGAGGTAATTGAAGTTTTTGCATTGGCTTATATGAGAGGTATGAATATAGATAATTCTATCTTAATTTTTGAAGAGGCACAAAACTCAACGCCCAATCAAATGAAATTATTATTAACTCGTATTGGATTTAATTCCAAATTTTTTATTTCAGGTGATTTAGAACAAACTGACAGATACAAAGATAAAACACAATCAGGACTGTGGGATGCAATCAAAAGATTTACAGATATGGAAAATATTGGCACTCACGAATTCAAAGATACTGATGTAGTCAGAAATCCTTTAATAACCAAAATATTGAAAAAGTACGAAGATTAATGAAAATTGGTATTGAAGTAAATGGAGTCCTTAGAGATACTTTGACTAAAATAGAACAGGTATATTCTAAATTTTACATAGAAAACCCTTTAATTACTGACGAAGAAAAATCTCAGTATGAAATAATTTCTTCAGTAAAATCATTAGAGATTTCCAAACATTTGAAGTTCAAAGACGAGGATGAGTTATATCAGTTCCTATACTCTGAACATTGTATGGAAATTTTTGGACACGCACCATCAACAGAAATGTCAACCTTCAATGATTTGTTTAATTTTTATTTAGAAAACAGAGATAATCACGAAATATTAATTGTATCTGATGAGATTGGAAAATCAAAACCAGCAACTTTATTTTTTCTTTCAAAGTTTGGTTGTCAAATAGAAAAAGTAAAATTTTATTCTCAAATAACTATTAATTCAATGTGGAACGAAGTAGACATTTTACTTACGGCAAATCCTGATTTATTATTGAATCATCCTAAGGATAAAAAGGTTATAAAATTTAATTCATCTTACAATACGGATATTGAAACAGAATTCTCCGTAAGTTATATGAAACAACTAAACGAAGTTATAAATAAATTATGATACAAGTACTAGGTGAAAATTATTACGTCGATTTAGATGAAATTGAAAAGTACATTGACACTGTTGGTGATGAAAGTCTAAGCATATCAGGAACATCCGAACAGAGAGTAAATGTAATTAAATATGAATTGATAAAACTTATGTTGGATGTTGTTTTTACTGAAACTGAGTTAGGAGATGAAAAATTGGGATTTAAAGGGACAAACAACACAAGTGTTCCATTTAAATTAGCATTTAACACACTTTTAAATAAAAAATTAATTAAACATTATTGATATGGAAGACCCACAAATAGAAAAGGTAAAAAAATCTATTGAAAATCTTAGAAACAAATCTTCAAGAATTTATTTCTTTGTTCACGACACTAAAGGAAATGCTAAGGCATCTATCAAATACATTTATGATATGGCATTAATTCTTCGTAGAGAGGGATACAACAGTATTATTCTTCACGAAAAGAAAGAATATGATGGAGTTGCCAATTGGTTAGGTGATGAATATATGACTGAATTACCTCATAATTTTATCGAGAATGCAAATATCGAAATTTCACCCGAAGACTTTTTGGTTTTACCTGAAATTTTTGGATTTGTAATGGAACAAGTAAAGAACCTCCCCTGTGGTAAAATTATTTTATGTCAAGGTTACTCATATATGATGGAAACACTACAACCAGGACAAACCTGGAATCAGTTTGGTTTCATAAAGTGTATCACAACATCAGAGACGCAACAAGAACACATCCAAAAGATTATGAGAAGTCAATCTTTTGACATATTAGAACCTTTTATAGAAGACTATTTCAAAAAATCAGACAACTTACCGATGCCAATCATAGGTGTACACTCAAGAGAACAAGTTGACACAATAAATCTTATCAAAACTTTTTACTTGAGATTTCCTCAGTTTAGATGGTTTACCTTCAGAGATTTACGTGGATTATCACAAACAGAATTTGCGAAAGCCATCTCTGAATGTTTCTTGTCGGTTTGGATTGACAGAAACAGTGCGTATGGAACTTTCCCATTGGAAAGTATGAAATGTGGTGTTCCTGTGATAGGGATTGCCCCAAACTTGAAACCTAATTGGATGTCGGATGAAAATGGTGTTTGGGTTAATAACGAAACAATTTTACCTGAGCTGATTGCAGATTGGGCTCAACATTGGCTGGAAGATAACTTAGCACCTGAAATTTATACAAACATTGAAAAAACGGTTGCTAGTTTACCATCAAAAGAAGACTTTAAAAATAAAACCGTAGAACTATTTAGCTCTTATATTACCGCTCGAGCAGAATCTATGGAAGAACAAATAACAAAATTTAGTGAATAAAATGGAAAAAAATATTAATTTATCAGTTATCTTACCAATAAAATCTGCTGTAGTTCACAACTTTGAAGACTATTTCAGTAGAGCAATCCAATCACTCAAATTACAGTCGGTTGGATTTACAGAACTTGTAATCGTTTCAACTCAAGAAGAAAAAGTACAGAGTTTTTTGGAAAACTACGATTTCGGGGATATTATAGTAAAAAAATTAATTTGGGACAAAGAACCAAACTATTGTGACCAAATAAACTACGGTGTTCAAAACGCAGCAGGAGAATGGGTTTCATTTTTCGAATTCGATGATGAATATGCATCCATTTGGTTCAAAAATGTTTTACAGTATGTTGAAAAAAATCCATCTGTTGATGCATTTCTTCCCATTGTAGTTGATGTTGATGACAAAGGAGTTTTTGCAGGATTTACAAATGAGGCCGTTTTTGCAGCTAATTTCACACAAGAAATGGGATACCTAACAAACGATGTTTTACAAGATTTTCAGAATTTTCAAACTGCTGGTATGGTTATTAAAAAATCTACGTTTGAAGATTTTGGTGGTTTTAAATCATCAATTAAATTAACCTTTGTATATGAATTACTTTTAAGACTTACTTACAACTCAGTACAGATTATGACAATTCCAAGATTAGGTTACAAACATATGAACTTGAGAGAAGGTTCAATTTTTTGGAACTACAAATTTGGTAATGACAAAATGGTTGGGGATGAAGTTACATTTTGGGTACAAACGGCAAAAAAAGAATATTTCTTTACTAATGATAGAGCCATAAAATACGAGAGTGAAAGTGCTTAATGTTAGAATCATTAACAGCCACTACTCAAGAAACTCTTCAGAAAAAAAGGGGTCGCAAAGTGACTGCCACTCCAACAAATTACTTTGACGTAAGAGAGGAAGAGGCGGTAAAGTTGTTTTTGTTAGCTGAGACCCAACAAGAAAAAAACAAGATATACAATGAATTTTTAAGACATCCATTGGATAAGATGATATCTTCGATTATTAGAAGATACAAACTTTACCGTAAAGATATGGATTTCCGTGAAATTCACAATGATACTCATTCGTTCTTGATGACCAAAGTTGATAAGTTTAAGCCTTCGAAAAATAAGAAGGCTTATTCTTATTTCGGTACAATCTGTAAAAACTACTTGATGGGGCAAATCATCAAGGACCAAAAAGAAATAAATAGAAAGGTTTCTTACGAAGATATTTCTTCTTCATTGGAAGAAAGACCTGATATGATTTATACAATAGATGCCGACATTATCGAAACAGAAGTTGTTATAACATCATATCTGGATGAATTGAAATCCTACATTGACAATGAGAATTTGAATTCGAGTGAAGTCAAATTGGGTTATGCTTTGGTAGATTTATTTGAAAACTATGAAACAATATTTTCAGGTACAGACAACAATAAGTTCAACAAAAATATCATTCTTCTATCCCTACGAGAAATGACGAACTTGTCAACCAAGGAAATTAGAAACTCAATGAAAAAATTCAAAAAACTCTATCTAATGGTACAAACAAAAATAAAAGACTAAAAAAAGTATTTATTGTTATGCCAAGACCACAGAGAAAAGTCATCAATTTAACCAAGGAATCGCTTCTTTCATTGATGCAAGAAATCTACAATGAGATTGTAGAACAACGAAATACTGCCATCAGAATTCAAAACAAGTTGATACCTATGATGAGAGAGCCACAGGATATGAAAGAAATCGGACCTGTGTTGGAAAAACAACAAAGAATCATTAATGATTGTGTTGAAAAAAAATTATCACTGTCCAAGTTACAAGCGGGTATCTGGGAAAAATCAAACTCTCATCAAGAAGCGTTTACATTGTCTGACTTAGATGATGATTTATTACGTTCATTAATCGACAAAGATTCCGAAATCGATGATGAACCAACTTATAAAATGAAGTAATATGCCTTACGGATTATCAGATATTTCGCCAGACATATCAAGCGGGTACAAAGACATAGAGTCAAAAATATCCGCCTTTCAATCGTTTGCGGCAATATCTGAGTCTTCCGCAAATCAACAAAAAAGTGCTGGTAATTCGGACGCTCGTGGTGCTGGTGAATTTTCAAAACAGTTATCGTCCATTTCGAAAGACCAAGAGTCTTTTCAAAGGAACATACCAACAAGTTACGAGCAACTCATAGGTCTAATTCAAAAAACGGGTGGTCAACAAAATGCTAATGGAACAGATACCATTAAATTCCTGAGAAAACTTTTATTGAATACTGCGATTCAGATGAAACCGTATGTGGCAAAAGTAGTTAAGGAAGAGGCCTTCAAAGCACTTAACTGTTCAATACAACAGGCTTATAAGGCATTTCAACCGTATCAATTGAATCCAATTCAGGGGATGTCTAATTTACCAGAGTCGCAAACAATTTTAGTGAGACTTGAGGACATTGACCTATTTCAAAACTTGAAGATAAATCCACAGTCATTAGTAGGACGAGTTTTTTACGATACTTCTAGTATTACCGCGGTTTCTTCTTACAAAAACTATGGACAGAACGATTCTCCATTCCCAATGAATTACGAATTATGGGACAGAACACAAAGTAAAAATAGGTCATTCTATCAAGATTACAGTTTACCGTACCAAGGAATATCTAAAACAAGGATATTTGATTTCCAATTTATAGGTCAGTCAACTCCAAGATTTTCGGCATCCACAGGTAACTATTTTCAAGTTGCTTTGTTAGATAGAGAACAAGTTCCACCACCAACACCAACACAAACACCAACTCCGAGTATCACACCAACTCCATCACCTAACCCTGGCTCAACACCAACACCAACGCCATCTAAATCAAAAAGTGGTTCTATTATAAATTTAGACCCATTCATTTATTCCGCTAACACAATAGTAAAATCAATCGGTGACTATTATGACAGTATTGAAATACTTGACACAAAAGCAATGTGGGGAACTTTGTTGAATCAATTGACTGGTGCGTTTTCGGCACCTTTGTCAATAACACAACAAGAAAACGAGGGGTCATTCGCATTAATATTAAATAGAATATTTGGTCTATGTGAATCAGGTGAAAAGGAAATAGACGTTGCTGGTACAGCAAAAATATCACCATTTGACAACGTAAATGATAGTTTCTTTGATTTGAATGAGGCGGATAAAAGAAATCTAGACCAGTTTATCAACAACTCCAAAAGGGGTGTTGTACAATATGTTGAGTGTGATAATATCGATTTACCAGTAAACCGTCAAGAAATCGTTAGTTCTTTGACAGGTATCACAAATGATATGCCTGCTGAGGAACAAGTTGCAATTGTAGAAAACTTGCTTGACAGTATACCTCAAAATTGGGAACAACTTTTCCCTAATGTGGGTTTCCAAAATCCATTCAATAAGGATGTACTTTCCAAAATACCAACAGCTATGGCAATGTCACTGTTTGCGTCCCCCAAAGTATTATTTCCAATCTTTATGTTTAGGTCTTTCTTGGAAAATCAAGTTTTCGGTTTAGCCAATCAATTAATTGTTAGTGGAAATACTATTATTAATATTGTTAATAGTGGTGTTACATCAGGTAGTAGTATCAACAATATAGCCAACCAAATTATAGGTAGTGGTGTGGATTTCATACGTAAATTCAAAAAATTTGTATTTGGAGTTGTAGGTAAAATTGCCGAAAAATTCTTGGAGGTTTTATTTGATACACTAAAGAAAAATCTTCTTCAAATAATCAAAGTGATTTTACAAGACATCTATAGGTCAACAAAAGACCGAAGAGCCTTGATTATCAAAACTTTAATTGAGGTTGGTGAATTTGTGGTACAAACAGCTGTAAACTACAGAGAGTGTAAGTCACTTGTTAGTGCTATACAAAAAATTCTGAAACTGATTAATAAACAATTACCAGGTCTTCCAGCAGTCAACAAGACCTTGATTGCATTCGCCGAAATATTACCTGGTTTTTCACCTGAGAGAGCGGCAATCAATGCCACAGAAATATTACAAGCCTCAGGAATACCAACAGGTCCTCTGCCTGGTGGGGGTCCAAATAAAATGTTGTTATACCAATTAGCAACACAAAAAGGTATGAGTATCGAAGATGCTCAGAATGGTGTAGTGGACATTGCACTAGGTGCATTAACAGGTCTACCAATAGGAAAAGCACGATGACAAAAGAAGAATTCGAATTGATAGTTGAGTCTTGTAAAAACGTAGATAAACTACAAAACACAATTTTAGAATGCAATATGGATTTGTTAGCTGATGAGTTTGAAAAAACAAAAAACCTCATCATTAATCTCACACTTCACTTAGACAAAACTGAAGAAGTGTATAATCTTTTTTTGAAAGAACACAAGAAACGAAATGGGTAGAATTTGGTACTATGGTAAAGTTATTGACAATCAGGACCCTTTAAATCTTGGTCGTATACGTGCACAAGTCTTATCAACAGATTCAAGTGCCATTAGTCAATCTGTAGAGGGTTTCAATCCTCTGACTGACGCTTGGAGTGAAAAAGACCCGTATGTATTCAACGGATTGTTACCACTATACATCTATGCGGTACCCAAAGTTGAGGAATTAGTACAAATCTATTACCACGAGGAAACTACAAGTCACTTTTTAAACGCTTACTACATACAGGGACCATTCTCAAGAGTACAAAATATAGTCTTGGAGAATTACCTCCAATCACAAAGACTTGGTGATATTCAGGGTATAAGACAAAAAGCCGCACAGAATTTAAAAAATCCTGATGGTACTTTCAAAAATCCTGACCCTGAAGGTGTATTTCCTGACCCAGGCGATGTTGCGGTGATGGGTAGAGGTTCCACAGATTTGGTGTTAAAAGAAAATGAAGTTCTTCTAAGGGCTGGTAAGTATCAAGGGAGTTTAATTGGTGATACAGACCCTGTTGGTAATCCAAATAGAGCGTTCCTACAACTTTCGAAATTTGATTATTCAAGAACGACTCAACCTAACCAAACCGTATTTGATGTCAAAACAAACAACCCACAGGTTAAATTTTTGATTGAATGGCACATTGACAACCCCGAAAATCAATTCCAAATTTTTAATGGTAATTGTTCTCTTTATAGACTTATAGCAAACCCCCAAACTTTGTCTCAAGCCTTTACCAAAGATGTAACTAACAATGTTGAGTTATATAAAGTTTTGATAACACAACAAAAATTCAGTACATCAGGAATTACGGAGACTGAAGATTTTATTAATAAGTTTATCAAAACCTGTAATTCAAAACGAAAATTAGCGGATGGTACAGAACTATTCAACCCATTAGAAGAACGGTTTCCAATATTTTTCAGACCGACTCTAAACAACTATAATTTGCTCCAATCTGATAGTTCTCAATCGAAAAATAATTTGACACTGATAAATCAAAAAATCAAACCGTATGGTAATGAGAAAGGTGGGTCAGGTTTGATTTATGAAAATGGTAAAGTCGGTATTCCAATAGAAATATTAAAAAGAGTCTTTAATCAAGTTAAGACAACCTCTGTTCCGACAACTTACGCAGCGCTTGTGGGGAATAGGACTTACTTATTATCTCAAAATTCACAAGTGCCAGGTAAACCAAAAATAAATTTCAGAAACAATCTTTACGGTTTCACAGAAAAAGATTTTACAGAGATTGTATTACCAGCAACATCAAGTATGGTTAGAGGTGAGGAGTTGATGGAACTTTTAAGTTATATTGTAAGATTTTTAATTGGCCACACCCACGATTACCCCGGTGAAAGTGTTAACCCTTTTACCGTAGATGAGGAGCAAAATGTACAACAATTAACCACTTTGTTGAATGAAGCTTATCAAAAGGTATTGAACCAAAATATTCGTTTGAATTGATATTTATAAAAGAAAAACAATTCTAATGTCAATATTAAGGTCATATTTTTCGAGAAACAACACAATCATTTCAAACCTATACACAAATACGGCACGAAATCCCGTTGTTGAATTGAATTTTGGTTTCTCAGAATTGATTGTACCAAATTATGGATATACTCGATTTATTTTCGATTTAGACTTAAGTTATTTACAACAACAAATTGCCAGTGGTGTTATTTCTACAGGGTGTACAAGTGCTATGACACACACTCTGAATATGGTTAATACTTCATCGTTCGAAGACGATTTGATTAACACAAATATGTCAAATGGAAGAAAAAGGGCAGCTTCATTTGATTTAATACTTTTCAGAATTCCAAAATTTTCAGGAACAACAGGAGCACCTCAATCTTGGGATGAGGGTGTGGGTTACGACTATAATCCGTATGGTTTAACTTCAAATGGTGTATCGGGGGGACTGTCAGTCGTACAACAGTATAACGACGCAGCATTCTCAACAAGACCTTCAAATTGGTATCAAACTACCACAACAACAAATTGGTCAACACCAGGAATCTACAACAATACAAACAGTCTTACAGGTTTGACAGGACTTAATTACTCCGCTATCACAATTGTTGATACTCAACATTTTGAATTAGGTAATGAGGATATTAACTTTGATATGACCAACGAAATTAATAGTATTTTGGATGGTTCTCTAACAGGTGTGACAGGCTGGGGTATTGCTTACAAGCCGGATATTGAATTGATTACAGGTCTCACAGAAAGTTACAGTGTTGGATTCTTTTCTCAGTATACACAAACTTTTTACCAACCTTATCTACAAACAACTTACGACGATTTGATTAATGATGATAGAAATGTATTCTTGAAGAATCAAACTAACAAACTATATCTTTACATCTACCAAGATGGTGATTTTGTTAATTTAGATAATCTACCAATAGTAAGTGTTGAGGATGCAAATGGAGACTTTGTATCTGGTGCCACAGGTTTGACTACTTGTTTGGTTACAAAAGGTGTCTATGAAGTAACTATCCCAAATGTATTCACAGGTTCTCCAACACCTTGTGCTTACTACGATGTTTGGTCAAATTTGAATATTAATGGTCAATCAATACCAAACGTCACAAATCAATTTATATTACAACCATACACCGCAGGAATCCAAATTGGAACACAATCTCAGGAACCATCCAAGTTTGGATTCAATTATTACGGTATTTTACAGAACGAACAGATTCTGAATACTGAAATTAGAAAGATTGGTGTCAACGTAAAGAAACAATGGTCATCACAAATTCAACTTACTGATATCAAATTGTACTACCGAGTTTATGTTATGGAAGGGACTACTGAGGTTCAGGTACAAGATTGGACTCGTGTCAATAGAACACCAAACGAATATTATTTCATATTTGATATGAGAGATAAAATCCCTAATGAATATTTTGTTGATTTAAAAGTAGACACAAGTGGTGAGAAAGATATTTATAAACAGACATTACAATTCTCAATCGTAAACAAAAAATGAAAGTAGTTAAAATAACAGAAACAGAATTAGCCAATTTGGTTGCTAAAGTCCTCAGAGAGGACCACGAAGGTAGAAGTAATAGATATATGTTTTTTCAAAACTTAGAACAAATGAAAAGACAGTGTGATTTATTACTAAACTTAGATGAACATACCGTGTCTCAAATATTGGATAATGGACACGATTGGGCTGATGACCACGTAAGTGAGGCAAAAAATAACTTGGACCAAGTTTTCGATTTTATGATGAACGAAATTCACGGTGACGATATCAGGACAATGGATGTTGACGTAGAAGTGATGGAAGAAGGAAGAAAAAAAACGGGTACCAAACTTTGTGCAAGGGGTAAAGCCGCTGCCAAGGCGAGGTACGACGTATTTCCAAGTGCGTATAGTAATGGACACGGAGTACAAGTTTGTAAAGGGAAGATAAAAGGTCTTGATGGTAAAAAAAGATGTTCACCACCTTACTGTTAAAAAAAGAGACTTAATGTCTCTTTTTTTGTATTCAAATGTCTCATATATTTATTAGTATGGATAGAGAATGTAGTAAATGTGGTGAGTTTAAATCAAATAATGATTTCTACATTGGATAAAGAGAATGGAACTTTGATAAGTTTGAATATTGAATGTAAAAAAAATAAAAATGAATTTAAATAATTTCAATTTTAAATCTGAAATAGATTTTGACCTTCTAAAGAGTAATTTCCAAACTGAATGGATAAATGAGTTAGATAATATAATAACAACTTATGTTGATACCTA